>Ga0272441_10000189_pt1 | contig 139042 bp, 119 predicted proteins | sample SSMProp6N_FD_193582 | JGI IMG/M metagenome (GOLD analysis project Ga0272441, IMG submission 193582) | Marine sediment archaeal communities from Little Sippewissett salt marsh, Falmouth, MA, United States - SSM-Prop-6N | ecosystem: Environmental > Aquatic > Marine > Wetlands > Sediment ...
TGTCGAACTCGTCCGATGTCAGGAGGCTCAAGGACCGGGACTACAGAAGGCGCTATGCCGCCTGTCTTGCGGACGCGATCGATGCATACGCCGAGCGTTACGCTTCCGCGGTCGTCTCGACCGAGGGGACGCACACGGTCGCGGCCGGGGAGACGCTCTGGAGCATCGCGCGAAGGTACGAGACGACGGTCGACGAGCTTCGTCTGCTCAACAGCCTCGACGAGGACGCGCGGATCGCCGTCGGACAGGTTCTCGCCGTACGATAGGAGGTGCGACCGGTGTCGCTTCGGGGAGCGCTCGCGAACAACCTCAGCCTGAAGATCGCCGCGACCGTGGTCGCCGTCGTCGTCTGGCTCTTCGCGAAGGGCGAGCAGAGCGCGGATCGCGCGTTCTCGGTGCCGCTCGTCCTCCGCAGCGTGCCCGAGGGCGTGACGACCGTTGAGCGCCTGCCCGAGTCGATCGAGGTCGTGCTCTCGGGCGACAACAAGAACCTCGTGAGGCTTGGGATCTGGGGCGAGCCGTACGCGTTCGTCGACATGACGGACGCCAAGCCGGACCGAACGCTGCGGGTCAGTCTCTCGCAGGCGAACGTGGTGCTGCCGTACGACTCGGGCCTTCAGATCCTCGAGATCCGTGACCCGAAGACCCTCGATCTCGAGATCGACAGGCTCGAGGAGAGGCGGGTGAGGGTCGATCCGGCTCTCCGGGGTTCCCTCGGCGAGGGCTACTACTTCCTCGGCACGCCGACGACGGTTCCCGACTCGGTCAACCTCTACGGGCCGGCGCGGATCATCCGGGACCTTGCCAGCGCGACGACGTCCGAGCTCGACATCAGCGGACGGAGGGCGCGAGTCGAGGCGGCACGACCGATCGATCTCGGGAGTCGCTGGAACCTCCACGCCGTGCCCAAAGAGGTGCGGATCATCGTCGACGTCGAAGGGACGAGCGTGGAGCGTGTCGCGGACATCCCGGTTCGCTTCGACCGCGAGCCGGGGTTTGCGTCGACGACCATCGAGCCGCTCGCGGCGCAGGTGCAGGTCAGCGGTCCGAAGCACATCATCGACGGCGTCACGGCGGCCGACGTCTCGGTCGTTGTGGACGCCAGGGGGCTTCCCCGCGGCGTTCATCGTCTGGTACCGGACGTCCGGACGCCCGAGGGCGTCGCGGTGACGGGCGTGACGCCGCAGCGATTCACTGTCACACTGGAGTAGGAGCGGCGCGCCCCTGAAGATGCTCACTCTCGGTCTCGATACATCGTGCGATGAGACCGCTGCGGCCGTTCTCTCGGACGGCCGCGATGTTCTCTCGAACGTCGTGGCGTCCCAGGTGATCCACGCCCGGTACGGCGGCGTCGTGCCGGAGTACGCTTCCCGCGCGCATACGAGGATGATCGTCCCGGTCGTCCGCGAGGCACTCGGCGCGGCCGGCGTCGCGTTCCGCGACCTCGAAGGGGTGGCGGTGACGAACCGGCCGGGCCTCGTCGGCTGTCTGCTTGTCGGCGTCTCGTTCGCGAAGGCCGTCGCGCTCGCGCTTGAGATTCCGGTCGTCGGTGTCGATCACATCGAGGGCCACCTCTTCGCCGTGCGTCTGTCGAGGGACGACCTGCGGCTTCCGGCCGTCTGCCTCGTCGCTTCGGGCGGCCACAGCGAGCTGATCGTCGTCAACGACTGGGGCGACTACCAGACGATCGGTCGCACAAGGGACGACGCGGCCGGAGAGGCCTTCGACAAGGTCGGCAAGCTCTTCGGACTCGACTACCCCGCGGGGCCGAAGGTCGAGCGACTTGCGAGAGACGGGAATCCGCGGGCGTTCGACTTCCCGCGCGCGATGATGGAGCGCGGGAATCTCGATCTGAGCTTCTCGGGCCTCAAGACCGCCGTGCGATACTGCCTCGAGGCGCACGGGCGGGCGCCCGAGGGCCAGGAGCTGGCCGACTTCCTGGCGAGCTTCCAGGAGGCCGTGATCGACGCGCTCGTCACGAAGACCATCCGGGCCGCCGAGGCGATCGGGGCCCCGACGATCGGAATCGGCGGGGGCGTCGCCGCCAACGAGGCGCTGCGCTCGCGGCTGTCGGAGGAGGCCGCACGCGTCGGGATCGAGACCGTCTTCCCCTCGAAGAAGCTCTGCACAGACAACGGCGCGGTGATCGCGGCCGCCGGCCACTTCCACCTGGAGCGCGGAGACCGTGACGACCTCACGCTCGGCGTGAGCTCCTCACGCGAGGCCGCGCGGGCCGACCGCGCAACGTAGACCGAAGGGCGCGGGGCAACGGGTTCCTCGGGGCCGCGTTGGGCCGAGAGGCGGCCGGTCCGGAACACGCGCTCTTCGGAATCCGCGTCACGGAGGTGCGGCGCATGCCGTCGCGATACATCGAGGTGGCGGTTCCCCTGCCCGTCACCGGGACCTTCACGTACTCGATCCCCGACCGGATCGGCGAGGCGCCGGCGGCCGGCGCGCGCGTCCTCGTGCCGTTCGGTCGAAGGAAGCTGACCGGGTTCGTCGTGGGGCATGCCGAAACCTCGCCCGTTCGGGACATGAAGGAAATCCTGGAGGTTCTCGACGCCGAGCCGATGCTCGACGAACGGATGCTCGAGCTGGGGCGCTGGATCGCCGAGTACTACATCGCATCGCTCGGAGAGGTGCTCCGCGCGATGCTCCCGCCGGGCATCAACATGGAGAGCAGGCGCGTCGCCGCGATCACGCCCGAGGGACGGGAGGCCCTCGCGGCCGGCGCGCTCCCCGAGCGTCGCGCCGGCATCCTCGAGATGCTCGATGATCGGGGGAGCGCGAGCGTCGCGGCCGTGCGCCGCGAGAAGGGACTCCCCGCAGGACGGCTCGGCGATCTCGACGCGCTCGCGCGAGAGGGGCTCATCGAGATCCGCGAGGAGGTGCGGCGGCCCCGGGCGACGAGCGTGACCGAGCCCGTCATCTCGCTCGCGGGCACGCGCGAGCAGGCACTCGAGGATGCGGGCCGGATCGAGCGTCGGGCGCCGAGACAGGCGGCAGCTCTCCGCGCGCTCGCCGAGGCCGAAGACGAGGAGACGTCTCTCTCCGACCTCACGGAGGCGGGCGTCCGTTCGGACGCGGTCGCGCGCCTGGTCGCGAAGGGACTCGTCGTCAGGAGTGAGCGAGAGCGTCGCCGCCTCTCGACCGGGTTCGAGGGTTGGGAGACGGCCGAGGAAGGGCCGCCGACGCCGGAGCAGGAGAGGGCTCTCGGCGTCATCCGCGCGCGGCTCGACTCCGACGAACCGGGCGTCGTGCTCCTTCACGGCGTGACGGGGAGTGGCAAGACCCGCGTCTACAGCGAGGCGATCCGGATCGCGCTGGGCCTGGGTCGCGGCGCGATCGTCCTCGTTCCCGAGATCGCGCTGACCCCGCAGATGGTCCAGAGGATGCGGGAGGACTTCGAGGACCGGGTTGCGGTGATCCACAGCGGGCTCTCCCTGGCGGAGCGCTACGACACGTGGCGCGCCGTCAGGGCCGGCGACTTCAGTGTCGTCGTCGGTCCCCGGTCGGCGGTCTTCGCGCCCGTCGCAGATCTCGGCGTGATCGTCGTCGACGAGGAACACGAGCACACCTACAAGCAGGCCGAGTCGCCGCGCTATCACGCGCGCGACGTCGCGGTGATGCGCGGGCGGCTCGAGGGCGCGGTCGTCGTCCTCGGGACGGCGACGCCGAGCATGGAGAGCTACAGGAACGCGACGGAGGGCAAGTACGAGCTGATCGAGCTTCCGGAGCGTATCGATGCCGGCCCGCTCCCCGAGGTCGAGATCGTCGACATGCGCGAGACTCCGACGATCGACTCCGAGGGGACCTTCTCCGCGGCGCTCCGTGACGCCGTCGCCGGCACCCTGGAGGCTGGCAAGCAGACGATCCTCTTCCTGAACCGGCGGGGCTACGCCTCGTTCGTGCAGTGTCTCGACTGCGGGCACTCGGAGCGGTGCTCCACCTGCAACGTGTCGCTGACCTTTCATACCTCGGACCGGTCGATGCGCTGTCACTACTGCGGCGCGAGGAAGACGGCGCCGGACCGGTGTCCCGCGTGCGGGAGCCGCAATCTCCGGTACGGGGCGCCCGGAACGCAGCGCGTCGAAAAGGCGGTCGCGGAGCTCTTCCCCGAGGCGCGCGTCGCCCGCATGGACCAGGACACGACGCGGCGACACGGCTCCCACTGGCGGATCCTGAAGGCGTTCGCCGAACGCAGGACCGACATCCTCCTCGGGACGCAGATGATCGCCAAGGGGCTCGACTTCCCCGGCGTCGGACTCGTCGGGGTCGTCGCGGCCGATGTCGGGCTGAATCTGCCTGACTTCCGATCCGGGGAGCGGACGTTCCAGCTTCTCACACAGGTGGCGGGCAGGACCGGACGCGGGATGGAGCGGGGAAAGGTGGTCATCCAGTCCTACCTGCCGGATCACTACACGATCGCGCTCGCGCGCGAGCAACGCTACACGCCGTTCTTCGAGCGCGAGGTCGACGAGCGGCGGGCGATCGGCCTCGGGTATCCACCCTTCTCCAGGCTCGTCTCGATTCTCGTGAGAGGAAAGGAGCCCCGCCACGTCACCGACGCGGCCTCCCGGCTCGCGGAGTTCCTCGAGCGCGGGGCGGCCGGAATGCCCGAGCCGCGGCCCGAGGTTCTGGGACCGGCCCCCGCGCCGCTCGAGCGGATCAAGGGCTCCTATCGCTGGCAGGTCGTCGTGCGGGGGATGGGTGGGACCGCGCGCGCTCTGGTCGCCGGCGCGCTCCGGCAGCGCGATGCGCTCCGGCTTCCGGGCGGGGTCGCGATCGCCGTCGACGTCGATCCGCTCGATCTCCTCTGACCGAAGCCGGACCGAAGCGCCGCGGAACCTCACGAACCACAGGCGCTTAGGCGTCGCGGGCGCCGGGACGGCTTGACGCCGGCCGGCTGCTCAGGTAGATTTTGAAGTGTGCCTGCCCTCGCGAAACGGGCAGGCGAGTCTTTCCTCGGCCGCGGCCGCCGCCTCGGGTTGAAGCGGCGCGGCGTCATCGGAACGGAGAACGGAATGGCCAGAATCACGTTCAACAAGGTCACGAAGGACCCGGTGATCACAGGCATGCTGAAGCGCGCCGACGAGCAGCTCGGGCTCATCGGGTACACCGAGCACGGGGTGCGGCACGGCAAGTGGGTGGGGCGGACGGCCCAGAAGCTGCTCAGGCAGCTCGGCAAGGACAAGCGCGAGGCCGACCTCGCCGGAATCTCCGGGTACCTTCACGACATCGGCAACATCATCAACAGGGAGGATCACGCGCAGTCGGGTGCCATCGTCGCCTACCAGCTGCTCAAGGACCTCGAGATGCCGGTCGATGAGATTACCGAGGTCATCTCGGCGATCGGAAACCACCACGAGGAGCACGCGGACCCCGTGAGCAACGTCTCCGCCGCGCTGATTCTGGCGGACAAGGCGGACGTTCACCGATCCCGCGTCAGGAACCCCTCGACGCTCAAGTTCGATATCCATGACCGCGTGAACTACGCGGTGATGAAGTCCTCGCTCAACATCGATCCGGAGGAGAAGGTCATCAGCCTCGATCTGACGATCAACACGGACATCTCTCAGGTCATGGAGTACTTCGAGATCTTCATGTCCAGGATGATCGTCTCGCGGAAGGCCGCCGAGTTCCTCGGTTGCCGCTACGAACTCAGGGTCAACGGGACCCGTCTGCTCTAGGGCGCCTGACCGCCATACGGCTTGACATCCCCTGCTGCCCGCGGCTATACTTCGCGGGATTGTGGATCATCACGGGGCACTGACTGTCCGAGAGGGGGACGAGATGAGAGTGCTCAGGATTGCCGCCGCTCTTGTGGCGCTGGCCGGTCTGCTGGCGCTCGTGGGGTGCGGTGACCCGGCCTTCACCAGCGGGAAGGTCTACATCGGCCAGGGCAACTACGAGATGGCCATCCAGGAGCTGACGATGGCCGTGGAGAACAGCCCGGGCGCCTGGGAGCCGCGCATGTGGCTCGGCCGCGCCTACGCCGAGAGCGAGGCTCTCGAGGAGGCGCACGACGCCTTCTTCGAGGCGCTTGAGCTGGCGCCTGATCAGAAGGCCGCCGACGAGGTCGAGGACGTCATCACGTACTACTGGCTCATCTACGACCGTCAGGGCGAGCAGTACATCGAGGGCGCGAAGTTCGAAGACGCGAGAGTGGAGTTCGAGAAGGCGATCGTTATCGATCCGAGGAAGGTCGACGCGTACATCAACCTCGGGTACGCCTATCACATGAGCATGGACTACGACAAGGCGATCGAGGTCTTCGAGCAGGCGCGCGAGTACGAGCCGGAGAACGAGGTCCTGAACGAGAATCTCCTGAGCGTCTACGAGACGAAGGGCGGGAGCATGGCGTCGATCAGCGACTACGCCGGCGCCGTCCGCTACTTCGAGAAGATCCGGTCGATCGATCCCGAGTACCCGGACATCGTCTACAACATCGGTCTCATGTACTACCAGATGAAGGACTACCGGGAGGCCCTCTCATACTTCCGCCAGCACCTCGACGCCGATCCCGAAGACGAGGAGGTCCTCTACAGGGTCTTCCTGGCGTACTGGGCGCTCGGACAGGATCTGGCGAAGGAAGGCCAGGAGGAGATGGCGGCCGAGGAGTACGCCGCCAGTCTGCCTTATCTCCAGAGGCTCATCGACCTCAACGACCAGGAGATCACCTACCACAGGGCTCTGGCGAGAATCTACAACAAGCTCGGGAGAAACGAGGAAGCCCTGCACGAGCTGAGCATCATCGAGCAGCTCATGGGTGGAGAGAGCACCGAGTAGGCACCGTACACCTTCCAGCACGCACGATCACACGCGTTCGGTCAGCATCTCGGGGTACCGGCCCTTCGGGGCCGGTGCCCCCGCGCTCGGCCGAATGGCCTTGACACCTTGACGGCCCAGGCTTAGTATCTTAGGTGGATCAGACGGCCTGACGAGCATCGCTTCTCCGCAACCCATCCGAGCACACCGATCACCCCTTTCCTGACATCGAGGAATCACAGTGTAACTTCGCCGCAGGGCTCTTACCGAAATGGTCGACGGCCGTAGCGCATTGCCGGCCGTCAGTTCCGCGAACAACCCACTTCCGAAGGTGGAGAGGCAATGGCAGAGAAGCCTACTGGCAAGACGAACGAAACACGTCGCAGGACGACATCGAAGACCGGCAGGGCCGGGGCATCCAGGAACTCCGCTTCCCGCAACTCCGGCGGGACGTCCGGACGCGGAGCGTCACGGCGGCCGCAGCCGGCGGAGTCCGCCGAGGCGACGGCGGTCTCGAACGGCGAGGCGCGGACGCAGTCGTCTCCGGTCCCGATCAACGGCGATCATCTGAACATCGGTGAGCTGAAGGACAGGACGATCCGCGAGCTCATCAAGTACGGAGAAGAGCTGGGCGCGGAGGGTGTGACGGGGCTCCGGAAGCAGGATCTCATCTTCAAGATCCTCGAGGCGCAGACGCAAAGAAACGGGCTCATCTTCAGCGAGGGCGTTCTCGAGATCCTGCCGGACGGCTACGGGTTCCTGAGGTCGCCGGACTACAACTACCTCCCCGGGCCGGACGACATCTACGTCTCCCCGTCTCAGATCAAGCGTTTCGATCTGAGAAAGGGCGACATCGTCTCCGGCCAGGTCAGGCCGCCCAAGGAGAACGAGCGGTATTTCGCGCTCCTGAGGGTCGAGGCGGTCAACTTCGAGAACCCCGAGGTCGCCAAGCAGAAAATTCTCTTCGAGAACCTGACGCCGCTCTATCCGGAGGAGCGGATCGATCTCGAGGTCACGCCGGACGACATGACCACGAGGATCATCGACCTCCTGACTCCGATCGGAAAGGGCCAGCGCGGTCTCATCGTCTCTCCTCCGCGGGCCGGCAAGACCGTCATCCTGCAGAAGATCGCGAACAGCATCACGACGAACAGCCCCGAGGTCGTCCTCATGGTGCTCCTGATCGACGAGCGCCCGGAGGAGGTCACGGACATGCAGCGGTCGGTCAACGGGGAGGTCGTCAGCTCGACCTTCGACGAGCCGCCGGACCGTCACGTTCAGGTGGCCGACATGGTGATCGAGAAGGCGAAGCGGCTGGTCGAGCACAAGAAGGACGTCGTCATCCTGCTCGACTCGATCACGAGGCTGGCCAGGGCGCACAACACGGTCGTGCCGCACTCGGGGAAGATCCTCTCCGGCGGCGTCGACTCGAACGCGCTGCAGAGACCGAAGCGGTTCTTCGGAGCGGCCCGGAACACCGAGGACGCCGGCAGCCTGACGATCATCGCGACCGCGCTCATCGACACCGGATCGAGGATGGACGAGGTGATCTTCGAGGAGTTCAAGGGCACGGGCAACATGGAGCTGGTGCTCGACCGCAGGCTCACCGACCGCAGGATCTTCCCGTCGATCGACATCCTCAAGTCCGGTACGCGGAAGGAGGAGCTCCTCCTCCCGGCGGACCACATCAACCGGCTCTGGGTGCTGCGGAAGTTCCTGAGCGAGCAGACGCCGGTCGGCGCGATGGAGTTTCTGCTCGACAAGATGAAGCTGACGGAGACGAACCAGGAGTTCCTGGACTCGATGAGCAATCTCTAGCTTTCTCACGCCCGCACCCGCACGCGAGCCGACATCTCCGTGCGGGTGTGGTACGATTGAGGACCGCGGAGGCGGCCGGCCGGTCGACAACGCGGGCAGCGCACGGAGGAGCACGAACACACCAGAGCGGTCGGAAATCGCTCGAGGGGGAGACGCAATGAAGAAGGGAATCCACCCGGAGTATCACGAGGCGACGGTCAAGTGCGTCTGCGGGAACGAGTTCAAGACGCGGTCGACACTGAAGGAGATCAGCGTCGAGATCTGCGCGAGCTGCCATCCGTTCTTCACGGGCCAGCAGAAGCTCATCGACAGCGCGGGTCGCGTCGAGCGCTTCATGAGGAAGTACGGGAAGGAATACGCTCCGGCCGCGGTCACGAAGACACCGACGGCCGAGAACGCCCCCGCCGAGAAGGCGGGCGAGGAAGCCGGGCCGGACGAGGCGAAGGCCGAGGACGCGGGCGAGGCGACCGGCGGCGAGGCCGAGGCGGGCGAGAAGTAGGTCCGCCGGGAGGCCGATCGATGCCGGAGAGCGGGAAGCCGCGCAGGGTCTATACGCTCGACGATCTCCCACCGGAGATCGCCGCCGTGACGTTCGCAAAGACCTCAAGGTCGCCGCAGCCCTTCGACGAGATCGCAAGGGGGCTCACCGAGGCCGACTCGTCGCGCTTTCACGAGAAGTGGGTGATCGGGTACGGTCACTCGTCCGTCAGCGAGCACGCCGTCCTCTCGATCGCCATCGAGAACATCTCTATCCTCGGCGCGAAGGTGGTCGAGGAGAACCGTCTCTCGTCGTTCACCGAGAAGTCGACCCGCTACCAGGTTCTCGACGCCTGCGACTACTACACGCCTCCCGCCTTTCGGGAGGGTCCGCGCGCCCGGGTCTACGAGCGGGCGATCGCGAGGCTCTACGCGACCTACGACGAGCTCATGCCGGCCGCGCTCGCGTTCGCCGAGGAGCGCTACGGCGGGAGCGACTGGAGCGCGCGCGGCGTCAGTCCCAAGGGAAAGGCCTGCGACGCGCTGCGGGGCCTCCTTCCGGCAGCGGCGAAGACGAACCTCGGATGGACCGTGAACGCGCGGTCGCTCCGGCACGCCATCGTGAAGCTCGGTTCGCATCCGCTCGCCGAGATGCGCGAGCTTGCGGGGGAGCTCAGGGACGTCGCAAGCCGCCGTGTCCCGACGCTCCTGCGGTACACCGAGCCCCTGGACTACCTTCGGGATACGGAGCGACGGGTCATGTCGTCGTTCGGGGGACCGCCTCCTGCGATCCATGGAGAGCCGGGCGTGAGGCTTGTGCGGCACGACCCGGAAGCCGAGGAGGCGCTCGTTGCGGCGCTCCTCTTCCGCGCGACCGGAGGGAGCTACGAAGGCGCCCTCGAGCGCGCGCGCGCCTTGACCGCCGCCGATCGCTCGACGATGGTCGAGCGGGCGCTCGATGGAATCGGAGAGCACGAGTCGCCGCCCCGGGAGTTCGAGAACGTCGTGTACACCTTCGAGGTCGTCGTCGACTTCGGGGCGTACCGCGACATCCAGCGCCACCGGATGACCACGCAGACCCCGCAGCGGCTGGGGTGCGACCTCGGCTCAGTCGTGCCGGAGGACGCGCGTCGGGCCGGTCTCGCCGGACGGATGGAGGAGGCGCTCGAGGCCGCGGCTCTGGCGCATCGTGAGCTGGCCGAAGACGATCCCGACGAGGCCCAGTACGTCGTCCCGCTGGCGTATCGGCGGCGCTTCCTTCTGACGATGAACCTCCGCGAGGCGTATGTCTTCGTACGGCTCCGCTCGCGCGTACAGGGCCACGAGTCGTACCGGGAGGTCGCCCGGGCCGTGAAGCGGGAGATCGAGCGCGTCCATCCGTCGCTCGGCGGGCCGATTCCGGCGGAGGACGCCGGGGGCTGCGCCGGCGAGGCGGTCGGCGAAGCCGTACGGGGAGCGGAGGTAGTGGCGACAGGCTCGGGACGCAAGGAGATCTGATGAGCCGGCGCAAGGCAGACGAGCGGTCGGGGTGTGGCGGGGGGGCCGGGGCGTTCTCCGGCGACGGTTCGGTGCGCTACGGCGGGCAGGCCGTGATCGAGGGCGTCATGATGCGGGGCCCGACGCGCGTCGCGACCGCTGTGCGGGCGCCCGGCGGCTCGATCGTCGTCGACGAGAAGGAGTACCTTCCGGTCTCGCGGCGGTATCGGCTCCTGAGGCTTCCCGTCATCCGCGGAGGGATCACGCTCATCGAGTCGCTCGTTCTGGGCGTCAAGGCGCTCAACTACTCGGCGGCGGCGGCGATGGAAGAGCCGTCGACCGGGGCCGACTCGGAGGGGGGTCCGTCCGCCAGGTCCGCGGTCGAGTCCGGAGACGAGCCCGCAGGAGCGGAGGCCGGGTCGGAGGACAGACCCGGCTTGAAGGCCAACGTGATGCTCACCGGCACGGTCGTCTTCGCCTTCGCGCTCGGGATCGCGTTCTTCTTCTACATCCCGCTCGTCCTGACCGACTGGCTGACGCGCTCCATGGGTTCGGAGAGCGGCGTTCTCTTCAATCTGATTGACGGCGTCATCCGGGTGATCTTCTTCCTTATCTACCTCTGGGCGATCTCGCAGTGGAAGGAGATGCGCCGGGTCTTCGAGTATCACGGCGCCGAGCACAAGACCATCTTCACGCTCGAGGCCGGGGAGGAGCTGAGGCCGGAGAACGCGCGGAAGCACACGACGAGGCACCCGCGCTGCGGGACGAGCTTCCTTCTCATCGTGATGGTCGTGAGCATCCTCATCTTCATGATCTTCGGACGCCCGCAGAACGTCACGCACCGGCTCCTGCGACTTCTCCTCATCCCGGTGATAGCCGGCGCGTCGTACGAGGTGCTCAAGCTCTCGGCGAAGTGGGCGCACCGCCCGTGGGCCCGCTGGCTCGTCGCGCCCGGCGTCTGGCTTCAGCGGATCACCACGAAGGAACCGTCGGACGACCAGATCGAAGTCGCCATCGCGGCCCTGAACGCAGTGAGGATCGACACGGACCATGTTCGAGAAGCTCCAGGCGATTCGTGAGAGATACGAGGAGCTGAACGGCCTCCTCGCCGACCCCAAGGTCATCGCGGACCACAACCTCCTCCGAACGCTGTCGAAGGAGCGCGCGGAGCTCGAGGAGGTCGTGCGCGTCTTCGTCGAGCACGAGAAGGTCGCGGCCGACATCGAGGCGGCGCGAGAGATGATCGAGTCGAGCGGCGACCGCGAGGCGGAGCAGTTCGCCAGGGAGGAACTCGACCAGCTCGACCGGCGGCGCGCGGAGATCGAAGAGAAGCTGAAGGCGCTCCTCGTCCCGAAGGATCCGAACGACGCCAAGAACACGATCGTCGAGATCCGGGCGGGGACGGGCGGCGACGAGGCCGCGCTCTTCGCGGGCGACCTCTTCCGGATGTACACGCGGTACGCCGAGTCGAAGGGCTGGAAGGCCGATGTCCTGAACACGAGCGAGGCGGGCGCCGGCGGTTTCAAGGAAGTCGTCTTTGCCGTCGAGGGCAAGGGCGCCTACAGCCGCTTCAAGTACGAGAGCGGCGTTCACCGCGTGCAGCGCGTGCCGGTGACCGAGTCGCAGGGCAGGATCCACACCTCGGCCGCGACGGTCGCGGTGCTGCCGGAGGCCGAGGAGGTCGACGTGGAGATCCGGCCGGAGGAGATCCACGTGGACGTCTTCCGATCGTCGGGGCCGGGCGGGCAGAGCGTGAACACGACCGACTCCGCGGTCCGGATCACCCACGAGCCGACCGGCCTCGTGGTGACGTGCCAGGACGAGAAGTCGCAGCACAAGAACAAGGCCAAGGCGCTCAAAGTGCTCCGGGCGCGCCTCTACGAGATGGCGCGCGAGGAGCAGGAGAAGGAGATGGCCGAAACGAGGAGGAGCCAGGTCTCGACCGGCGACCGGAGCGCCAAGATCAGAACCTATAACTACCCCCAGAGCCGCGTCACCGACCACCGTATCGGCCTCACGATCCACGGGATCGAGCAGGTGATGGGCGGCGGCATCGACGAGCTGATCGACGCGCTCGTCACCCACTTCCAGGCCGAGCAGATCGCAAACGCCTCTTCATGACGACCATGACGGTCCTCGGGATCATCAACACGACGAAGGAGTATCTGGCCGGGAAGGGCTTCGAGAACGCCCGCCTCGAGACCGAGCTCCTGCTCTCCCATGTCCTGGGGGTCTCCCGCGTCGAACTGTACCTCGATTTCGATCGTCAGTTGGACGAGGAGGAGCTTGCGCGCATGAGGGCGCTCCTCCGGCGCCGGCTCGCCGGGGAGCCCGTGCAGTACGTGACGGGGACCGCGTCCTTCATGTTCTCGGAGTTCGAGGTGAACGCGAGCGTGCTCATCCCGCGACCCGAGACGGAGGCGCTGACCGAGGCGGCCCTCGAGGTGCTGGGCAGGCTTCTGGGCGACGGGAGGCGGCAGGGCGAGGCAACGGGGCGCGGCCCCCGCGTGGCGGACGTCGGGACCGGCTCGGGCGTGATCGCCACGACGATCGCCCAGCGTTTCCCGGTCGCCTCTGTCTACGCGATCGACTCGTCGGCGCGGGCGCTCGAGGTCGCGAGGGCGAACGCGGAGCGGGCCGGCGTCGCCGATCGCATCGTCTTCCTCGAGGGTCGCTCGCTCGAGCCGCTCGCGGACGGGACCATGGAGGGACCGCTCCTCGCGGTCGTCTCGAACCCGCCCTACATCCCGAGCGGCGACATCGAGAAGCTGCCGGCGGAGGTCCGGGATCATGAGCCGAGAGAGGCGCTCGACGGGGGGGAGGACGGCCTTGACTGCATCCGCGCCATCGCGCAGGATGGACCCGCCTGCCTCGAGGCGCGAGGCGTGCTTCTGATCGAGTTCGGCGACGGCCAGGCGGAGGCCGTGCGGGCGCTCCTGGCGCGCGGATTCGAGGACGTCGAGATTCGAAACGACTACGCGGGTCGCGAGCGCATCGCGGTCGCGGCGCGGCCGCGGCGCACCGGCACGGAGGGCTCTTGGACAAGATCATCGTAAGGGGTGGCCGAAGGCTCGCCGGAGAGGTCACGATCAGCGGCGCGAAGAACGCGGCGCTTCCGATCATGGCCGCGACGCTCCTGGCACCCGGGCGCTTTCGGCTTACGAACGTCCCGAGCCTTCGGGACGTGAGGACGATGGGGAACGTGCTGCGCGTGCTCGGCGCCCAGGTCGAGCACGAGGATCACAGCCTGGCGATCGACACCTCGAACTGCAATCACAGCGAAGCACCGTATGAGCTCGTGAAGACGATGCGGGCATCGGTCTGCGTGCTCGGCCCGCTCGTGGCCCGACGCGGGCACGCCCGCGTCTCGCTCCCCGGCGGATGCGCGTGGGGTCCCCGGCCGGTCGATTTCCACATCCGCGCCATGAAGGATCTCGGCGCGGACGTGAAGCTCGATCACGGGTACATCGACGCGCGTGCCGACAGGCTCGTCGGGTCGACGATTCACTTCGACCGTCCGAGCGTCGGCGCCACGGAGAACGCGCTCATGGCGGCGTCGCTCGCCGACGGAACGACCGTCATCCGGAACGCCGCGCGCGAGCCCGAGATCGGCGCGCTGGCGGACTTCCTTCGGGCGATGGGCGCGTCCGTTGATGGCGACGGGTCCGACACGATCACGGTCGAGGGCGTTCGCGAGCTCGCGCCGGCCGACCACGCGATCATCCCCGATCGGATCGAGGCGGGGACTTTCATGGTCGCCGTGGCGATCACGGGCGGAGACGTCCTGCTCCGAGGGGCGGAGCCGGAGCACTGCTCGCAGGTGATGGTCAAGCTCGGCGAGGCCGGCGTCCGGATCGACGAGGTCGACGGCGGGCTCCGGGTGCGCGGTCCGTCGCGGCCGGTTGCCGTGAACGTCACGACGGCTCCGTATCCCGGCTTCGCGACCGACATGCAGGCGCAGATGATGGCACTGATGACCGTCTCGGACGGCACGAGCGTCATCACGGACACGATCTACACCGACCGATTCGCGCACGTCGCCGAGCTTCGACGGCTCGGCGCCGACATCACGCTCGACGGCAACGTCGCCGTCGTCTCGGGCGTCCCGTCGCTCCAGGGCGCCAAGGTGATGGCGACCGATCTCCGCGCGAGCGCCGCGCTCATCCTCGCCGGCCTCGTCTCCGAGAACACCACCGAAGTCTCGCGCGTCTACCACATCGACCGCGGTTACGAGGCGATCGAGGAGAAGCTCGCCGGCCTCGGCGCCGGGATCGAGCGCGTCCGGGAGTAGCCCCGGAGCGTCCGGGCGGCGGTGCCGGGTCCTCTCACACGCGTGACAGGCGCGGTGACCGCGCACGTCCAGGGTCAATCTTCAGAGGTTGACATGACGACCTCCCCCAAACATGTCGTACTCGGAACGGCGGGCCACATCGACCACGGCAAGACGGAGCTCGTGAAGACCCTGACGGGCGTCGACACGGACCGCCTGGCCGAGGAGAAGGCGCGGGGGATCTCGATCGAGCTGGGTTTCGCGCGTCTGGGGCTCCCGAGCGGGGCGGTCGCCGGCATCGTCGACGTGCCGGGTCACGAGCGGTTCGTGCGGACGATGCTGGCGGGCGTCGGCGGGATCGACCTCATCCTCATGGTCGTGGCGGCGGACGAGGGCGTGATGCCTCAGACGCGCGAGCATCTCGAGATCGTGGATCTGCTCGGCGTCGAGCGCGGCGTGGTCGCGATCACGAAGACGGACCTCGTGCGGGACGATGGGGAGATCGACCTCGTCCGCGAGGAGGTCGAGGAGCTCGTGGCCGGCACCGGCCTCGCCGGTGCGCCGATCGTGCCGGTCTCGGTCGTGAGCGGCGACGGGGTCGACGAGCTGCTCGCGGCGCTCGATGCGGTCGTGTCGGAGGTCCGCGGGCGATCCGCCGAGGGGCCGGCGCGGCTCCCGGTCGACCGCGTCTTCACACTCGAGGGACACGGGACGATCGTCACCGGGACCCTCCGCTCCGGACGGATCGCGCCGGGTGATCGGCTCGAGATGCACCCCGGCGGGGGGACGACGAGGGTCAGGAGCGTCCAGGTCCACGATCGGGCGGTCGAGGCGGCCGTCGCCGGCGAGCGGACGGCGCTCGGCCTCCACGGCGTTTCGAAGGCCGACCTCGTGAGAGGCTCGACGCTCGGGACGCCGGGGACGCTGCACGAGACCCACATGTTCGACGCGCGCCTGAGGCTCGTACCCGCCGCGAAGCCGCTCAGGAACAGGACGAGGGTGCACCTTCACTCCGGGACCGCCGAGGTTCTCGCTCGCATCGTCCTGCTCGAAGGCGAGACGATCGCGCCCGGGAGCGACGCGCTCGTCCAGTTCCGGCTCGAGTCACCGCTTGTCGCTGAGGTCGGCGACCTCTTCGTGATCCGGTCGTACTCGCCCGTGACGACCATCGGAGGCGGCAGGGTGATCGACCCCGCTCCGCGGAAGCACCGGCGCATGCGCGAGGACATCATCGAGGAGATCGAGGTGCTCGAGGCGGGAAGCGCGGAAGAGGTCGCGCTCGCGCTCGCGACCGAGGCGGGCGCCGGCGGGACGACGCGCGAGGATCTCACGGCGCGCGCCGGTGACGAGGCGGCGGAGGCGGTGGAGACCCTGCTCGCCGGCGGGCGACTCGTGAGAATCGGAGGCGCCCTTCTTGCCGCGGAGGTCTACGGTGGCATCAGGAGACGCGCGCTCGAGGTTCTCGAGTCGTTCGCCGCGGCCTCGCCGCTCGAGTGGGGCATGTCGGCCGAGGAGCTTCGCGCGAAGGTCGCGCGGCGTCTCGACCGGCCGGTCCTCGAGTCCGCGCTGCGCGATCTCGAGTCCGAGGGCGCGGTGACGCGGCGCGGCGGGCTCGTGCGGCGCGGCGGGGCAGCCGTCGAGATGACGTCCGAGCAGGATCGCGTCGCCGCGGCGATCGAGGCGCGGCTCCTCGAGTCGGGTCCGAGTCCGCCGTCGCTCCCGGATCTGCGAAACGAGATCCCGTCGAAGGAGTTCGACGGAATCGTGAAGCTCCTGGCGTCGGAGGGCCGGGTGGTGAAGGTCACCTCCCAGCTCTTCTTCCACCCGGACGTGATCGAGGGGATTCGCAGCGCCGTCGCGGAACACTTCGCGAGGGAGGACGAACTCGGCGTCGCGGCGTTCAAGGATCTCCTCGGGATCACACGGAAGCACGCGATCCCCATTCTCGAGTTTCTCGATCGCGAAGGGACGACGATCCGATCCGGGAACGTCAGGCGCCGCGGGCGGAGAGCCGGCTGAGGAGGCGGGTGCGTGGGCATGCTGCAAGAGAGACGAGCGTCCAGGCGCATCGAGATCGGCGGGGTGGCCGTCGGAGGCGGGGCGCCGGTCAGCGTTCAGTCGATGACGAACACGCCGACGGACGACGCGGTGGCGACCGTCGCGCAGATCCGCCGGCTCGAGGCCGCCGGGTGCGAGATCGTCCGCCTCGCCGTGCCGGACGAGCGCGCCGTCTCGGCGCTTCCGGCGATCGTCGAGGCGGCGCGGATCCCCGTCGTCGCCGACATCCATTTCGACTACCGGCTGGGGATCGCCGCCGTTCGGGCGGGCGTCGACGCGCTCCGGTTCAACCCCGGGAACATCGGGTCGAGCGACCGCGTCGAGGCGGTCGTGGCGGCCTGCGCCGGGCGCGGCATTCCCGTTCGCGTCGGCGTGAACTCCGGCTCGCTCGAGCGAGACATCCTCGAGCGGGACGGCAGGCCGACAGCCGAGGGGATGGTCGAGAGCGCGCTCCGTCATCTCGAAAGGCTTGAGACTCTCGGGTTCCGCGACGTCGTTCTCTCGCTCAAGTCGTCCGACGTCGCGATGACCGTCGAGGCGAACCGGCTCGTCGCGGCGCGCTGCGACTGCCCGCTTCATCTCGGCGTCACCGAGGCCGGGACGGTCCTGCCCGGGGCCGTGCGGTCGGCCGTGGGGCTCGGCATCCTGCTCGCCGAGGGGATCGGCGACACGATCCGCGTCTCGCTCGCCGGGCCGCCGGAGGACGAGATCCGCGTCGGCCGCACGATCCTCTCGTCGCTCGGTCTCCGCCACGGCGGGGTCACCGTCGTGGCCTGTCCGACGTGCGGGAGGACGGCGATCGACGTCGCCGGGATCGCCGAAGAGGTCGAGCGGGAAACCGCGTCGATCCGCGCCGCGCTGCTCGTCGCGGTGATGGGCTGCGCGGTCAACGGGCCGGGTGAAGCGAAGGAGGCCGACGTCGGCATGGCCGGCGGCGGCGACGAGGTCGTCCTCTTCCGGGGCGGTGTCGTCGTCGACCGCGTCCCGGAGCGCGAGGCCGTCGGGCGGCTCCTGGCCGAGATCGAGGCGCTGGCAGCGGACGAGAGCGAGGGGAGAGAGGGATGACGGAGACGGCGGCGACCGAGAGGGCGCACATGAGGACCGACGGGGTCGACACCGAGGCCCTCCAGGAGGAGCTCGAGCACTTCAGGAGGGAGAAGGAGAAGATCCGGACCCTGATCGGAAAGATCGGCGGGGCCGCAGTCACGCGGCGCGACCGGGTGCTGAACACGCTCTTCATCGCGGCGATCGCCGCGCTCTTCGCCGTCGATTTCGTGAGGCACGTGCTCGCGATCGAGTTGCCGCTGCCGCCGATCGTCTCGCTCGAGCTGGGCGTGCTCCTCATCTCGCTCAAGATCATCTGGATGATCCATCGCTCGACGAAGGTCGAGCACTTCCAGTTCTGGATCCTGAACTCGATCGAGTTCAGGCTGAACGAGCTTTCCACCCAGGTGCGGAGGATCGAGAGGACGCTGTCGGAGGAAGGGTAGGCCGGACCCCGAGCGGCGCGGAGATGCACGCTCGCGCCGAGAGAGGCCGAGACACGACCATGCGAACGATCTATCTCGACTACAACGCGACGACTCCCATCGCGAGGGAGGTCGCCGAGGCGATGTCGCCCTACCTCTACGGCGAGTTCGGGAACCCGTCGAGCGCGCATCCGTACGGCACGGCGGCGAAGCGTGCCGTCGAGGCGGCGCGCGCGCAGGTCGCGGCGCTGATCGGCGCGGAGCCTCCCGAGATCGTCTTCACGAGCGGCGGGACGGAGAGCAACAACCACGCGGTGAAGGGCGCGGCGCTCGCGCTCCGGGACCGCGGGAACCACATCGTCACGTCGGCGGTCGAGCACCCGGCGGTCGTCGAGGTCTGCCGCTGGCTCGAGGGCGAGGGCTTCCGCGTCACGACGCTCCCGGTCGACGAGCACGGGCTCGTCGCGCCCGCCGATCTCGAAGCGGCCGTGACGCCGCAGACGACCGTCGTCACGATCATGCACGCGAACAACGAAGTCGGGACGATCATGCCGATCGCGGAGCTCGCGGCGATCGCGCGCGGCGCGGGCGCGGTCTTCCACACCGACGCGGCGCAGTCCGTCGGGAAGGTCCCGGTGAACGTCGATGACCTCGGCGTCGATCTCCTCTCGATCGCCGGCCACAAGATCTACGCGCCGAAGGGGATCGGCGCGCTCTACGCCCGCCCGGGAACGCAGCTCGCCAAGCAGCTCCACGGCGCCGATCACGAGTCCGGCAGGCGCCCCGGCACCGAGAACGTCCTCGAGATCGTCGGTCTCGGGAAGGCCTGCGAGATCGCGGGACGCGATCTCGAGGCGAACGCCGCGCACATGCGGAAGATGCGCGACCGGCTTCACGAGGGGCTCCTCGAGGGGCTCGACGACGGGGCGATGCGGCTGAACGGCCATCCCGAGCTCAGGCTCCCGAACACGTTGAGCGTGAGTTTTCGCGGGGTGGAGGCGAACACGCTCCTCGCCGAGATCGCCGAGGACGTCGCCGCGTCGGCCGGGGCCGCGTGCCACACCGATCGGATCGACGTCTCGGCCGTTCTCGAGGCGATGGGGGTTCCGGTCGACTGGGCGATGGGGACCGTCCGCCTGACGACCGGCCGGGAGACGACCGACGACGAGATCGAGCGGGCGGTCGAGGTGATCGCTGCGGCGGTCCGGAGGCTCCGGCCCGGAGGGGGGGAAGCCCCGGCGCACGAGGCGGTCGCGGCCGGCGAGATCCGGCTTACGCACTTCACGCACGGCATGGGCTGCGCGTGCAAGCTCAGGCCGCAGGCGCTCGAGGAGATCCTCGGATCGCTGCCCATCCGTCCGGACGCATCGGTGCTCGTCGGGAACGACACCGTCGACGACGCCGCGGTCTACCGCCTGTCTGACGACCTGGCGATCGTGCAGACGGTCGACTTCTTCACGCCGATCGTCGATGACCCGTACGACTTCGGGGCGATCTCCGCCGCGAACTCGCTCTCCGACGTCTACGCGATGGGCGCGCGGCCGATCTTCGCGCTGAACATCGTCGGGTTCCCCGACGCGAGACTGCCGATGAGCGTGCTCGAGCGGATTCTCACCGGGGCCTCGGACAAGGCCGCCGAGGCCGGCATCAGCATCATCGGCGGGCACACCGTCGAGGACACCGAGCCGAAGTTCGGCCTCGCGGTCACCGGCGTCGTGCACCCCGACCGCGTGCTGACGAACGCCGGCGCGCGGCCGGGCGACGCGCTCGTTCTCACGAAGCCGATCGGACTCGGCATCATCTCGACCGGCGTGAAGAGCGGGATGGCCGACGCGTCCGCGGCCGAGGAAGCCGCCGCGATCATGGCGACGCTCAACCGGTCGGCCGCCGAGGCGATGGTCGAGGTCGGCGCGAATGCGGCGACCGACGTCACCGGCTTCGGGCTCCTCGGGCATCTCGGCGAGATGGCGGCGGGAAGCGGCGTCGACGCGCGGATCGAGGCCGGAGCGGTCCCGGTCATCGAGGCCGCGCGCGCGCTCGCCGGCGCGAACGTCGTGCCTGGAGGCACACTCAACAACCTCGCCCATGTCGAGGACCGCGTCGACTTCGGGCCCGGCGTCTCCCGCGTCACGCGCCTCATCCTTGCCGATGCCCAGACCTCCGGCGGACTGCTCGTGAGCCTGCCCGCGGACCGGGTGGGCGATCTTCTCGCGGCCCTGGCCGAACGCGGCGTCGAGCGGGCCGCCCGGATCGGTGAGATCACGGGCGAAGGTGAGGGACGGATCACCGTCGTCGCGTAGAACGATCCCGCGCGCTCCATCCTCGATGAAACCATTTCGCCTTGACAGGTGTCTTGAAGAGCAGGTACGCTCCGGTTCGTTGTTGTCGCCGGCACTGTATGACCTACGCTTACGAAGGAGGAAGTCGATGTCCGACACAGGGCAGACAGCGCGTCGGAGATCGCGCTCCGTGAGCGTGGCCTTCTCCTAACTGCTCCATCCCACCAGATCGGATCTTCACGAGGCCGGTCCTGTGGAACGAGCAGGGGCCGCGCCTCACCGAAGCGCCTTCGACACGCCATCGCAAGCAGTTGACCCGCTCGACGAACGAGCCCTGGCTCATCGAGTCGCCGTCGAGGGATTCCGCCGTCGTTCGGGATGATCGCCGCTCACTTCTGCGGGCGGACCACCACAGACCGAAGGGAGAACCCCATGAAGCTACTGATACGACCGTTCAACAAGTCCGATGAGGACTACAAGGCCGTCACGGCCATCTGGAACGCCACGTGGCCGGACGAGCCGGAGTCACCTGAGCTGCAGCGCCACTGGGACGAGAGCCGCGACCCCGCGAGATACCTCGAGCGGCTCGTCGGTGAGGACGACGGAGCGATCGTTGCATCGATGGAGCTGAGCGACCGGCCCTGGAGCTACAAGCCGGGCCACTACGAGATCTTCATCACCGTTCATCCGGATCACCAGGGGCGCGGCTACGGTTCGACGCTCTTCGAGCGCGGCCTTGCGATCATCGCCGAGAGAGAGCCGAGCCCGCTCGTCCTGATGTCGGCGACGCGCGAGGATCGGCCGCGGTACATCGACTTCCTCACGAAGCGCGGCTTCGAACAGGTCATGCGGTACCAGGTGTCGGCGCTCGATCTCGCGACGTTCGATCCCGCTCCGTTCGAGGACGCGGAGGACCGCGTCAGGACGGCCGGCATCGAGATCCGGTCGATCGCGGAGATCGCTTCCGTCGATCCCGACTGGAAGCACAAGTGGTACGAGCACAAATGGGAGGTCTTCCAGGATGTCCCGCTGCCGGAGCCGCCGACGAAGCAGCCGTTCGAGGTCTGGCTCAAGCAGCTCGACGCGCCGAACTTCACTCCGCACGCCCACTGGGTCGCTCTCGACGGCGAGCGCTTCGTGGGCACGACGGGGCTCTGGCTCTGCCTGGCGGACCCGACGAAGATCTGGACGGGTCTCACGGGCGTCGCGAGGAGCCACCGCCGGAAGCGAATCGCGACGGCGCTCAAGCTCCGCGCGATCCGGTACGCGGTCGACGAAGGCTACCGCTTCGTCGAGACGGACAACGAGGAGAACAACCCGATGTACCAGCTCAACGTGCGCCTCGGCTTCACGCCGAAGCCGGCGTGGCTCGACTTCAGGAGGTCCTGGAGCGAAGGAGCCACGGCGGGTGACGCGCGCGAACGGACCGACCGCGCAGCGAGCGCGGCAAACGCATGAATCAAGGAGAGAGAACGATGTCACCGATGAGAACGTTCGACGGAAGCGACGTCGACTACGGCGCCGTGATGAACATCCACAACACGCTCTTCCCCGAGTGGTTCGACACGGTGGAGAGCATGAAGGCGAGCGACGCCTCCAGGGATCCGAAGCGCATGCTCGAGCGCGTGCTCTGGGAAGAGGACGAGAAGCCGGTCGCCTACGCGACCTTCGGCGAGTCCACGTGGAGCTACCGCCCCGGCAAGTACTTCATCTCGATCCGCGTTCTGCCGGACTGGCAGCGCCGGGGCATCGGCACGGCGCTCTACGATCACGTCGTCGACGTGCTGTCGAAGCGTGATCCGGAGCCCGCCATCCTGACCTCCGACGCGCGCGAGGACATGGAGCACTGCGTGCGGTTCCTGACGAGCCGCGGGTACGAGCGAGTGCAGCGCCAGGAGGTCTCGATGCTCGACGTCGGCAAGTTCGACTTCGACGCCTTCGCCTCGCGGCGCGGCGCCGTGGAGCGGGCCGGTCTCGAAGTCGTGACGGGCGTCGAGCTGGCCGAGCGGTACGAGGACTGGCGCCGCAAGCTCTACGATCTCGACTGGGAGATCCTCCAGGACGTCCCGGTTCCGGATCGACTCACGAGGCAGCCGCTCGAGCGATGGGTCAAGGAGGAGCTGGAGCACCCGGCCTTTCTGCCCGAGGGGTGGTTCCTCGCGATGGACGGCGACGAGCCGGCGTCGCTCTCCAGCGTCTGGACGGCGCTCGGCGACCCGAAGAGGCTCTACCAGGGCCTCACGGGCACGCGCCGCCCCTATCGACGCAAGGGTCTCGCGACCGACCTCAAGATCCGCGTGATCGAGTTTGCCCGCGACCGCGGGGTCGACTCGATCCTCACGGACAACGAGGAGAACAACCCGATGTACGGCATCAACGTCGCGCTCGGCTACAGGAAGATGCCGGCGTGGCTCTCGATGCGCAAGAAGCTCAAGGAGCTGCCGCCCGACGACGAGACGGAGCCGGCGGTCTAGCAGTGAAAGGTGACCGGGGCCCGCGGCCCCAGGCCGGCGGGGCCCCGGCGCCGAAGGAGAGACGTTGTGATCCGGATCCGCCCTTTCGACGGCAGCGACGCGGACTTCGAGGCGATCGTCGCCGTCGCGAACGCCGTCTGGCCAGACGAGCCCGTCAACGTTGAGATGCTCCGGCACTGGGAGTCGACGAGAGATCCGAAGTACTACTTCCGGCGAATCCTCGCCGAGATGGACGGCGAGGTCGTGGCGTCCGCAACGTACGGCGACTCGAGATGGGCGCACGTTCCCGGGAAGACGCGCATCATGATTCAGGTGCGTCCAGACGATCAGCGTCGCGGTGTCGGCACCGCTCTCTACGATCACATCGTCGAGGCCGTGTCGCACCGGGATCCCGCGCCGACGCAGTACACGTCGAGCGCGCGCGAAGACCACGAGGGCTCGATCCGGTTCCTCGAGAGCCGGGGCTTCGAGGTGATCATGCGCGATCGGGCATCGGTGCTCAGGCTCGACGACTTCGACCCATCGCGCTTCGCCGATGCGCTCGCGCGAGTGGAGGAGCAGGGAATTAGCGTTCGCTCCATGCCCGGGATCCAGGCGGAAGACCCCGAGTGGCGCAGGAGGTTCTTCGATCTCTCGTGGGAGATCGAACGGGACGTGCCGTGCGACGACCCGCCGACCCGTCAGAGTGACGAGACCTACGAGAAGGAGCTGAACGGTCCTGGTTTTCTGCCGGAGGCCTGCCTCATTGCCATGGACGGAGACCGTTGGGTCGGGCTGAGCATGCTCTGGAAGATACCGTCGGAGCCGGACAAGCTCTACACCGCGCTCACCGGCGTGTCGAGGAGTCACCGGCGGCGCGGCATCGCGACGGCACTCAAGGCGAGGTGCCTCGGCGTGGCGAAGGAGCTCGGATACCGGCGCGTCGGCACGGACAACGAGGAGAAGAACCCGATGTACGAGCTGAACGTCGCGCTCGGCTTCCGGCCGAAGCCCGGCTGGATGCACTTCAAGAAGTTCCTCGAAGGCTAGGTCGAGCCGGAAGGCGCTGCAGGCGCTGCGCGCATCGCGGCGCCTTCCGGTGGAATTGCCCCCCTTCTGTGTTATCTTCGAAGATCGTTGCCACACACCGCCGCCCCTGCGAGCGCGGCGGCCTCAACCGTCCTCGGGATTCAGGAGTCGAACGCCTATGGGCACGGAGTCCATTCTGGAGGTTCAGGACATCGTTCTGCGTCTCGGCGGAAAGACCATCCTCGATCATCTCTCCATGGAGTTCTGGCCCGGACACGTCCATGCGGTCGTCGGTCCGAACGGCGCGGGCAAGTCCACGCTGGCGTCGACGATCATGGGGCTCTCGGGCTACCGCCACCACGACGGCGAGATCCTCTTCGAGGGCGAGTCGATCAAGGAGCTGGGAGTCGACGAGCGCGCCGCCATGGGCATCACGCTGGCCTGGCAGGAGCCCGCGAGGTTCGAAGGCGTCCCCGTCGAGCGATTCGTGCTGGCCGGGTCGAAAGACGCGCCGTCCGAGAGGGCGCGTGAGGCGCTCTCGTTCGTCGGGCTCGAGCCCGCCCGCTACCTCCGCCGGGCCGTCGACCGGACGCTCTCGGGCGGCGAGCGGAAGCGGATCGAGCTGGCGTCGATCCTCGCGATGCAGCCGCGGCTCGTCATGATGGACGAGCCCGATTCCGGGATCGATGTCGAGGCGCTCGATCGCATCTTCGAGGCGATCGGCATCCTCCGCGAGCGGGGCGCGACCGTGCTGCTCATCACACACAGCCTCGCCGTGCTTCAACAGGCCGACCACGCCTTCCTTCTCTGCTGCGGCAGGATGCTCGACAAGGGGCCGGCGAAGGACCTCGAGCGTTTCTTCGGGGAGCACTGCATCCCCTGCAACCACAAGAACGTGCCCGACATGGAGGAGCTCCGTGGATAGAGAGAAGCTCATCGACGAGCTCTACGCGAGCGTCGGCGAGACCTGCTCGACGTCGCCGCAGGTGGCTCACGTGGAGATCCACGGGAACAACGTCCTGGGCCTCCACCTCGTGCCGGGCCTTCATGTCGACGCTAACGAGCTTGCCGACGGGATCGAGGCAGTGATCGCCGTCGACGCTGGCGTCGAGATCGAGGAGCCCGTTCGTATCTGCTTCGGCGTGATCCCCGAGAGCGGCATCCAGCGCATCACGGTCAGGACCTCGCTCGAGGACGACGCGAAGGTCGCCGTCCTCGCAAGCTGTTCGTTTCCGAACGCCGTCGATGTCCTCCACACGATGGATGCTGAGATCACGCTCGGGAGGGGCGCCGAGTACGCGTATCTCGAGCGGCACGTGCACGGACCGACAGGCGGCGTGAACGTTGTCCCGAAGGCGAAGGTCGTTCTGGGTGAGGGCGCCAGGTTCCGTACCGATTTCGAGCTCGTGAGGGGCATGGTGGGGAAGATCGATATCGACTACGACGCCGAGTGCGGCCCGGGAAGCGTTCTCGAGATGGCCGCGAGGATCAGCGGCCGGGGCGACGACCGGATCCGCATTCACGAGAAGGCGCACCTGGCCGGCGAGGCTGCCCGCGGCGTGCTCACGACGAACATCGCCGTCCGCGAGCGAGCGAAGGCGGACATCAGGAACACGATGATCGCCTCGGCGCCCCTGGCGCGCGGTCACGTCGACTGCAAGGAGATCGTCCAGGACGAGGCCGTCGCGGCGGCCGTGCCGATCGTTGAGGTCCGGCACCCGAAGGCGCACGTGACGCACGAGGCGGCGATCGGCAGCGTCGATTCGAAGCAGCTCGAGACGCTCATGTCGAGGGGCCTCTCCGAGGACGATGCGACCGATCTCATCATCGAAGGACTCTTGAGCCCGTCCCACGAACTCTCCGGCCGCCGCGCCGGGTAGAGGAGAGCCGAAAGGAGCACCTGCAATGATCGCCAACCGCCGAGCCGCCTCCTTCTTCGCGGCGCTCGTTCTCGTCGTCCCGTTCGTCGCCCCGGCTGCAGCCTCCGACGAGACGCTGGAGCTCGCCTACCAGACTCCGTCCGACATCCTCGCGGACGTGGTCGGAACGCCGTGGACGCCGAGGACGAGTGCCAGCCCGGACGGAGAGTGGATGCTCCTCATCAAGCGTCCCGGCTACCCTTCGATCGCCGAGCTCTCCGAGGAGGAGCTGAGGCTCGGCGGCCTGCGCATCGCGCCGGCCCTGAACGCGCCGAGCCGTGCGCTTCCGCACTCCGGGCTCGAGTTCATGAGGATCTCGGACCTCTCGAGCGTCGCGGTCGCCGGTCTTCCCGGGAGCCCGCGGATCGAGAACGTGCAATGGTCGCCCGACGGCGCGCACGTTCTCTTCACGCACCGCGCCCAGGACGGCGTCGAGCTCTGGGTGGTGGAGAGGGAGAGCGGCGGAGCCCGCCGGCTCACAGGGCCCGTCGTGAGCCTGTTGGCGGGAGAGGCGCCGGCGTGGCTCTCGAACGGCCGCGAGATCGTCTTCGCGATGGTGCCGCCGGAGCGTGGGGCAGCGCCCGCGGAGTCCCGCGTTCCCGCGGGCCCCGTGGTCCGCGAGAACCTGGGTCGCGCCACGCCCGCGCGGACGTACCAGGACCTCCTCGAGGATGCGCACGACGAGGCGCTCTTCGAGCACTACATGACGACGCAGCTCGCGCGCGTCGATCTCGACGGCGACGCCACGCTGCTGGGCGAGCCCGGTATGATCTGGCGTTTTGACCCGTCTCCGGACGGCGAGTACATCCTCGTTTCGACGCTCCAGCGGCCTTTCTCCTATGTCGTGCCGGTCTGGAGGTTCCCCGAGAGGATCGAGATCTGGAGTCGCGACGGAGTACCGGTCCGGGAGATCGCCGACCTGCCGCTCCGCGACAGCACTCCGATCACGTACGGAAGTGTCGCCGAGGGGCCGAGGAGCGTGTCGTGGCAGGCCGACGCGCCGGCGACGCTCACCTGGGTCGAGGCCCTCGATGGAGGGGACGCCGGTGTCGAGGCCGAGGAGCGGGATCGGCTCTTCATGCTCGACGCGCCCTTCGAGGGAGATCCCGAGCCGCTTCTGACTCTCTCCCTCAGGTTCGCGGGAGTCATGTGGGGGCGTGACGATCTCGCGATCGTCGTCGAGTTCTGGTGGGAGACGCGAGCCGTGCGGACCTGGCGGGTCCGGCCGGGCTCGCCCGGCTCGGGCGCCGAGCTCATCCACGAGTACAGCTACGAGGACCGCTACGCTCATCCGGGCGAGCCGGTGATGCGCTTCAACGAGTGGGGCCGGCAGGTTCTCGCGACCTCGGAGGACGGTGAGTCGCTCTTCCTGATCGGGGAGGGTGCCTCTCCCGAGGGCGAACGCCCGTTCTACGACAGGTTCGATCTCGCAAGCGGTGAAGCCGAGCGCCTCTTCCGTTCGGCACCGCCGTGCTTCGAGGAGCCCAAGGGCATCCTCGGCGGCGACCCCCACGCGCTCCTCGTCACGCGCGAGTCGGTCGAGGAGCGCTCGAACTACTTCCTGAGGGATCTCGAACGGGGCGAGCTGCGGCAGCTGACGTTCTTCCCGCATCCCTGGCCGGATCTCGTCGGAATCCAGAAGGAGTTCATCGAGTACCGTCGCGACGACGGGCTGCCGCTCTCGGGCATGCTCTACCTGCCCGCCGCGTACTCGGTCGAGGACGGACCGCTGCCGTGCGTGATGTGGGCCTACCCCGACGAGTTCAAGTCGGCAAGCGCCGCCGGGCAGGTGACCGACTCGCCCTGCAAGTTCGACTGGCTCGGCTGGTGGTCGCCCCTCATCTGGCTCACGCAGGGCTACGCCGTGCTCGACAACCCCAGCATGCCGATCGTCGGTGAGGGAGACGAGGAGCCGAACGACACGTACGTCGAACAGCTCGTCTCGGACGCGGCCGCAGCGATCGACGAGCTGGTTCGAAGGGGCGTCGCGGACCCCGGTCGCGTCGCGATCGGCGGCCACTCGTACGGCGCGTTCATGGTCGTCAACCTCCTCGCGCACTCCGACCTTTTCGCGGCGGGAGTGGCGAGAACGGGAGCCTACAACCGCACCCTGACCCCGTTCGGGTTCCAGGCGGAGGACCGCACGCTCTGGGAGGCGCCGGACGTCTACTTCGCCATGTCGCCGTTCATGCACGCCGACAAGGTCGACGAACCGCTCCTCCTCATTCACGGCGAGGCCGACAACAACCCCGGCACGTTTCCGATGCAGAGCGAGCGCCTCTACAACGCCCTGAAGGGCCTCGGAGCGACCGTGCGGCTCGTGATGCTCCCGCACGAGAGCCACAGCTATCGGGCGATGGAATCGCTTCTGCACGTCACCTGGGAGACGGAGCGCTGGCTCGACCGGCATGTCAAGAGCGCCGGATCGGAGGATCCAGAGTGACGACGAACCCCGTGATCGAAGCGATGCTGCGGAGGAAGTCGATCCGCAACTACACAGAAGAGGCTCCGGGCGACGACGCCGTCGGGGCCGTCGTGCGGGCGGGCCAGCAGGCTCCCTTCGCCGCCCAGCTCGGGAGCGTGCTCGTGAAGCGCGGGCCGGAAGGGGTCCCGTTCGGGGCGCCGCTCCTCTTCACGATCTGCGTCGACGTCCACAGGCTCGAGGCCGTGATGCGGCGCCGCGGCTGGCCGATGGTGATGAACGATCTCTCCATCCTGCTCTTCGGGATCCAGGACGCGTCGCTCATGGCCGAGAACATGGTCATCGCGGCGGAGAGCCTCGGAATGGGCAGCTGCTTCCTCGGCGCCGCGCCCTACCGCGCGAGCGCGATCAGGGAGGAGTACGGGCTGCCCGAGCGGGTTCTTCCGCTCGTCCAGCTTGTGATGGGCTATCCCGCGGAGGATCCGCCGCCGCGCCCGAGGTACCCGATGAGCTTCCACCTCTTCGAGGGGGAGTACCCCTCGTTCGGCGAAGAGGAGATCGACGCGGCGATGAGGGAGATGGACGAGGGATACCTCGCGCAGGACTACTACAAGCGCGGGAAGTTCATGATCCGACTCGAGGGCGGCCGCGAGGAGAGCTTCACGTACGACGACTACTCCTGGACCGAGCACATGGGGCGGAAGTGGGGGCAGTGGCACCCGACGCCCGAGAAGATCCTCGAGGAGCTCGCCGCGTGCGGGTTCGCTCCCTGCGGCCCGCTCGGGACCCGCGAAGAAGAGGGAGAAGGGGAGACGAGGGGTTCTTGACCCGGGTCCTCTTCGTGTGTTAGAGTGATATGAGGCGCCGAGAGGATCGGCGCCGCACGATGGGCCACGTACGTTCTCCGGAACAGGGTATCCAGCATGCGTCACATCGCGATCGTCCTCGCGCTTGCGCTCGCCGTCGCACCGGTGCTCGGGAGCGCCGCCCGCGAGTTCATCGTGTCGGACGGTCCCGCGGGGCCGGGGTCGGACCCGAGTTCCGTTCGCGCCGAGTTCGAGTTCAACAGCTCGGGCGCGATGGACCACGTGCCCGAGTACAGCGGCGACGCTTACAGCTGGGCCGAGTGGTTCATCGTCACGGTCTGGAACGACACCGGCTACAACCTCGTCATCAAGGAGTTCGGGTTCCCCTGCTGCGGCCCGCCGACGGGCGACCACGGCTGGGTCGTCTGGACGAACCTCCCGGGCTTCGTTCACCCCTCGGGCGGCCCGACGGCCGCGCCTTACTTCGGGGCGTTCGCGCCGGTGGACGGCGGTACCTCGATTCCGCCGACGACGTACACCTACCTGGATGTCTCCGATCGTGAGATCTTCATCCTGGCGGACACCTACTTCTGCTTCGGATACCAGAACACGAACATCGGCGGGCTCACTGACTACGGGGGCGTCGAGACGTGGGGCTGGTACTGCGACGAGTGGTGGTCCGACAGCGACTCCGGGATGACCGCCGTCCTTCAGGTGAAGGCCGATCGGATCTACACGCCCGTGGAGCGATCCACCTGGGGCGCCATCAAGTCGCTCTATCTCGGCTGATCCGGCGTCCCGACGTCACGCGGGCATCCGTGAACCTGAGCCCCGCCGCCCGGTGGGGCTCTCTCTCGAGTCTCCCGCGTCCGGAGGTTGCCGCGAGTGACGGGAGCGAGAACGACGACCCTCGCGGCCGGCGCGCCGGATGAGGGCCTGCTCGATGCGGAACGCTCTCGCCGCGCGCGCGTCCTCGCGATCGCCCTGCCGGTCGCCGCGTTCGCGATGCATCTCGCGATCGGGCGGAGACTCGCCGGCTACGGAGTTCTCGACCAGTTCAACGTCCTCTTCAGTGCGGATCCGCAGATGGTTCTCGAGGCCTTTACCGAGGGTCTCGGAAGGCATCGGATCGCCCATCCGAACCTGCCGCACTTCTTCAGCTTCCTCGTGCGCGGCGTCGCGTGGCTCGTCTCGGCCGCCTCGGCCGGTCACGTAGACGCCGCCGTCGTACGGCGCGCGCTCGGCCTCCTCATCGTTCCGGTCGCCGCCGCGCTCCAGTCCCGCGTGCTTTTCCGCCTCCTCGTTCGCCTCGGGCGGCCGCTCGCCGAGGCCGCGCTCCTCACGGCGCTCTCGATCCTCTCGCTGTCCACGATGGTCTTCGGGAGCGTCCCCGAGTCGTTCGCGCTCTCCGGCCTCGCGATCACGCTCGGCTTCGCGCTTTTCCTCAGCACGAAGGGGAGTGAGGGACCCCGAGTCTACTGGACCTGGATCGCGCTCGGTGTCTTCGCGGCGGGGCTCACGATCACGAACGTCCTGTCGATCGGGATTCTTTTCGGCGTGCGCCGGTGGTTCTTCGGGAGGAGACTCGGTCGAACGATCGTCGTCGCACTGGCCTTCGTCGCGCTCGTCGCCGGCATCTGCGTAACGAGCCACGTCGCGATCAACGCCGCGCTGCACCTGCCGCTGCGCTCGATCTCGAACGAGGGGCTGACGTACATCGGATACTACCTCACAGAGGAGCCGCTCCAGAGGGCGCTCGTCTTCCCGTCTGCGGTCGCGTCGGCCCTGACCGACGGCATGCCGAAGCTCCTGCCGAACAAGCTGGCGCGCGGGGAGGGGATCACGTGGAGGATGACGTACCAGTATTACGCCCGGTCGCTCTCTCTCCGCAACATCGCGGGTTGGGCGCTCCTCGGCGCGCTCTTCTTCCTCGCGTTCGCGCGCCGCGGTCGCGGGGGCCCGATCGTGCCGCTCGCGAGGGCCTCGGTCGGTATCATCGCCGTGAGCTGGCTCCTTCACAGCTTCTGGGGAGACGAGCAGTTCCTCTACTCGCAGCACTGGCACGTCGCTGTGATCGTTCTCGCGGCGGGCGCGCTCTCGCACGTCGAGCGCTCGAAGGCGGCGGTCTACCCGCTCCTGGGAGCAGCGGTGGCCTTCGTCGGTCTCAACAACATCGCCACGCTCTCGAAGATCTTCGCCCGCATCCAGCAGGGGTGAGCGGATCCGCCTGCCGTCAGGATCCGGGCGTCCTCGGCCGGACCATGATGACCTTCTCGCGCGTGACGACGGCGAGCCCGGGTTTGGCGCCCCGGGGCTTCCGGACGTAGCGTTTCTCCGCGTAGCAGACCGCCACCTTCGAGGAGCGTCCGGCCTTGCTGTGGAACGCGGCGATCTCGGCCGCCTCGCGGATGGCGTCTGGAGACGGGTTGTCGGCGCGGCCGGCGCGTCTCATCACAACGTGCGAGCCGGGCGCCTGCCTCGCGTGAAACCACAGGTCGTCGGGCCTCGCCATGCGATGCGTCAGGAGGTCGTTGTCACGGTTCGACTTCCCGACCAGGACCTCCCAGCCTCCGGTCACGACGTACCGACGGAACTTCGGACCGCGCTCGGCCTCGGAACTGCGTCCCCGCGGGCGCGCGGGGGGAAGGTGCCGGCGCTCGAGCCGCGCGAGGTCGTCGTCGGAGGCGGCGCCGACCGAGGCGGCGGCCTCCCGCAGTGAGGCGATCTCACGCTCGATCTCGGCGAGCCGCGCGGGCGTCCGGGCAGCCCTCCGGTCGGACTTCCTGGCGCGACGGAAGAGGACCTCGGCGTTCGCCGCGGCGTCAAGCCGGGGATCGATCTCGATCTCCATCTCGGTCATCCCGTCGAAGTCGAGGAGCGTCACCGTTCGCCGGCCCCTTCCCACCTGGTCCTTGCGGGCGAGGAGGAGCCTCCCGCGGTGTCGGTAGTCCTCGGCGCGCCCGGCGTCGTCAAGCTCGGCCCGGACCTTTTCGAGCGCCCGCTCCTTCCGGCGGATCATCGCTCCGAGCGCGCGCTCGACGGCCAGGCGGCGGTGCTCGAGGTCGAGCGGCCGCCGGAACTCGCGAAGCGCGAAGACCGCCGCCGCGTTGGCGGACTCGAAGGGTCTCGTGCCCGTCGCCCTCGGGTGGGGCGTCGGGCCGATCCTCACGTGGAGGCGTTCCCGGTCATCCCGCCACCAGGAGACGGCGGCGGTGGGACGGCCTTCCGCTTCCGGCCCGTCGGCATCGGGTCCCCGGTCGTCCGTTCGGCGCCGGGTCTCGGCGAGCGTGACGCCCGGACGTCCGCCGAGGTCGATCGCGACCGTCCGTCGCGTCTCCCGGCCCAGCGGATCGACGCGCGAGACGACGATCTCGACCCGGCGCGTTCCCGGGGTGCGGGCGATCGACTCGATGACGCCGCCGCGGAGCATCCGCACGACGTCGGCGTGACGCGGCGACGGGCGCCGGTCGTCGCGTCCGATCGGGGGCCCGGGATCGTCCGTGAGGCAGAGAAGGGGGAGCCACTTCGCAGTGCTCGCCGCGAGCGTGATCGTCCGCCGACCCCGGGCGCCGCCGTCGAGCTCAAGCGCAACGCAGTGCTCCGACGGCGCTGCGGCGGTTGCGATCCGCGCTCCCTCGATCCGGGGTCCGATCTCCGCGATGAGCATGTCGAGCGTTCGTGCGTCCACATCCCCCTCCGTCTCGGCTGCATCGTGGGCAGAGCCGGGCCCACGGCCGCAGTATAGCGGCCGGCCGCCGAGAGCGTCAACGGCCGCCGACGTTCGCCGAAATGCTCGCGGTAGCGTAGCCGTTCGTTGACGGGCTCTCGCAGAGGCGGTATAGTATTGGTTCACGCGACAGCAAGGAGGCCCTCGTGCCCACCAGCATGACCGGCTACGGCAGCGCCGAGCTGGCCGGCGACGGCCGCCGGATCAGAGTAGAGATCCGCTCGCTCAACAACCGCTTCCTCGACGTTCAGATCAAGGCCCCCCGGCAGTTCCTCGGGATCGAGGACCGGATCCGGTCCGCCGTCGAGGGCGCCCTCGAGCGCGGACGCGTCACGGTCTATCTCGACTGGAGAGAGAGCGGCGCCGGACAGGCGCCGCGCATACGCGCCGAAGCGGCCCGGGCGCTCGTCGACTCGCTGCGCGCAGCGCGCGACGATCTCGATCTCTCCGGTGAGATCGACGTCGGCGTTCTCGCCCGCTTCCCTCAGGTCTTCGAGCAGGACGAGGAGACGCCCGAGGCCGACGCCCTCTGGTCGGCCGTCGAGCCCGTCCTCAGTGAGGCGATCGGGCGGCTCGTTGTGATGCGGGCGGAGGAGGGGCGCCGCCTCGGCGAGGATCTGGTCGGGAGGACCGACCGGATCGCCGAGCTCGTGGGGACCATCGAGTCGGCCGCACCCGCGGCCGCGCTGGCGCTCAAGCAGAAGCTCGCGGAGCGGATCCGGTCACTCATCGACTCCGACGTCACGCTGGACGAGGGTCGGCTCGAGCAGGAGCTCTCGATCGCCTCGGAGCGGGCCGACTTCACCGAGGAGGTCGTTCGGCTGGGCGCTCACATCGGCCAGGTGCGGGACTGCCTCGCGTCCGACGGTCCGATCGGGAAGCGCCTGAACTTCCTTGTCCAGGAGCTGCACCGCGAGGTGAACACGATCGGGTCGAAGAACTCGAACGTCGACCTCACGCGGACCGTGGTCGATCTCAAGGAGGAAGTCGAGAAGCTCCGGGAGCAGGTCCAGAACGTCGAGTAGGAGACCTCGCGACCGGAGAGGCGGAGGTTCCGTGTGAACAGCGTTCTTCTGAACATCGGCTTCGGCAACGTCGTAGCCGCCGATCGCGTGGTTGCCATCGTCACCCCGGGGTCGGCGCCGATCAAGCGACTGAAAGACCGGGCAAACGACGCCGGCAAGCTTGTCGACGCGACCCAGGGCCGCAGGACCCGCGCCGTCATCGTGACCGACAGCGACCACGTCATCCTCTCCGCCATCGCTGCAGAGACCATCACCCAGCGATTCGAGGGCCGCGACGATCACCCGGATGCGTGAGCCCCAGGAAGGAGCGTCGGGTGCCTGAACCGACCGAGGGACGGGCGGCCTTCCCCGTCGTCATATCCGGGCCGTCGGGCGCGGGGAAGACTACGATCTGCGAGGGCATCCTCTCCCGCGACCCCGAGACCGCGTACTCGGTCTCCGTGACGACCCGCCCGGTCCGCGGGGCAGAGGTCGGGGGAGAGCACTACGAGTTCGTCGAGGACGCGGCGTTCGACGCGCTCGTCGAGCGCGGCGAGCTGGCGGAGTGGGCGGTCGTGCACGGCTTCCGCTACGGCACCCGCAAGCGCCTGATCGAGGAGATCACGGCGAGCGGAAGAGACGTCGTGATGGACGTCGACGTCCAGGGCGGGATGTCGATCAAGAAGCTCTACCCGGAGAGCGTGCTGATCTTCGTGCTGCCTCCGTCGCGGCGCGCGCTCGAGGACAGGCTCCGGGGGCGAGGAACCGATTCGGAAGAGGTCATCGAGACGCGGCTTGCGAACGCCATCGCCGAACTGGCGTGGGCCGCGGAGTACGACTACGTCATCGTCAACGAGGATGTCGAGACCGCCGTGAACGACGCGCTGTCGATCGTCGCGGTCGAGCGAATGCGGGCGTCGCGGTGGGGCGACAGGCTTCTGCGCGATCTCGCCCACGGCGGATGAGGAGGACCCGGATGGACCCACTCAAGAAGCGGGAGTTTCTCGAGCACGCGAAGAACGAGTATCTCGGAGCGGTCCTGGCGGCCAAGGTTGCGCGGCGCATTCACGCGATGGCGCCGGAGGACCGTCCCGATCCGCGGATCAAGGAGACCTCGCTCGCGATCAGGCTGATCACGGAGGGAGAGGTCGAGTACGAGGTGGAGGAGAGGGAAGAAGAGGGCGAGGAGAAGGAGTAGCCTCCGATGTCGGGTCCTCTGGCGGGAACGACGGTCATGCTGGGCGTCACGGGCAGCATCGCGGCCTTCAAGGCGCCTCACATCGTCACGCGGCTCGCGTCGCTCGGCGCCAACGTCGTCGTCGTGATGACCGAGAACGCGACGCGCTTCGTCGCCCCGCTCACCTTCGAGACGCTGTCGGGGAACGAGACGATCGTCTCCATGTGGCCCCGCGAGAGAGAGGGGATCCGCGGCGCCGAGGAGGCGGCGCGATCGGCGGAGCGGCTCGAGCACGTCCATCTCGGGCAGGCCGCCGGGCTCGTCATCATCGCGCCCGCCACCGCGAACATCATCGGGAAGATGGCGGGCGGCATTGCCGATGACTTCCTCTCCACCGAACTGATGGTCGTCCGGTGTCCGATCGTGGTCGCGCCTGCCATGAACGACGCGATGTACGAGTCGGGCGCCGTTCGCGAGAACATCGCGACGCTGAGGGAAAGGGGCGTGAACGTCCTCGAACCCGAGGCCGGGAGGCTCGCGAGCGGAAGCGTCGGGACTGGACGGCTGGCCGACCCGGATCGGATCGTGGACGCGGCCCTCGACATGGTGCTGCCGCCGCGCGATCTCGCCGGAAGGCGCGTCGTTGTGACGGCGGGGCCGACCGAGGAGCCGATAGATCCCGTTCGGCACATCGGGAACCGCTCCACCGGGAAGATGGGCTACGCGATCGCGGAGCGTGCGCTCCGGCGAGGCGCAGACGTCGTCCTGATTTCGGGACCGACGCAACTCGCGGCTCCGGCCGGCGTCGCGACGATCGACGTGCGGACCACGCGAGAGATGCTCGACGCCGTCGTCGCGCACGCCGACGCGCTCGATCTCCTCGTCATGGCCGCGGCGCCGGCCGACTACCGGCCGGCCGCGCCCGCGGAGAGGAAGATCAAGAAGTCCTCCGACCGCCTGACGCTCGAGTTGGTTCGCACGGAGGACATCATCTCGGAGGTTCGGGGCCGTATCGGAGAGCGTTCGGGCGTCGTCGGGTTCGCCCTCGAGACGGAGGACGAGATCGAGAACGCCCGGGAGAAGCTCCGGGGCAAGAACCTCGACGTCGTCGTCGCCAACAACGCGACCGTCGAGGGCGCGGGCTTCGCGGGCGACACCAACGTCGCGACGGTTCTCACGAAGTCGGGCAGGACCGAGCGGCTGCCGCTCATGGCGAAAGCCGAGCTGGCCGATGTCGTGCTCTCGGTGACGATCGAGGAACTCGGCTGGAAGGGCGGGTGAGCGCGAGGCCCCGGGCGATCGCGAGAGCGGGAACGGATGGTGGTGGCAGAGATGGGCGAGAGCGAAGAGCGCCGGGAGCTTCTGGCCCGCTACTTCGAGCAGCTTCGCGAGGCCGGCGAGGATGAGATCTGCGTCTCGCCCGAGGCGGCGGCGACGCTCCGGGCGGTCGCCGCGGGGGGAACCCGACCCGCCTCGCGAGCCTCGACCGGGAGCGGCGAGTCGGGCCGCGGTCGCTCGCATGCCCGCTCCGGGGCACGCGCGTCCGGCGGCGGGCGGGCCGACCCCGCGTCCGAGAAGCGTCGCCGCCCCGAGCGAACGCGCGAGGCGCCGGCGGCCGCCGGCAGGCAGGCGGCGGTCCCGGATCGAGGCCGGAGCCCGGGGGATGAACCACCGGATCCCGAGGTCGTCGAGGTCAGCCTCGGCATCTGCCGGCCGTCGCCGACCCGGGACATGTTCGCGTCGTCATCGCCGATCGACGCATGCGGCACGCTCGAGGAGGTCGAGGCGCTCGCGCTCGCCTGCGAGGCGTGCGAGCTCGCGAGGACGCGGACGAAGGTCGTCTTCGGAGCCGGCAACCCGCGGGCGGACCTCATGTTCATCGGCGAGGCGCCGGGGCGCGACGAGGACCTCTCCGGCGTCCCGTTTGTGGGGCGCGCCGGGAAGCTCCTCGACAAGGTCCTCGACGCGGCCGGCATCGAGCGGGATGACGTCTACATCGGTAACATCATCAAGTGCAGGCCGCCGAACAACCGCACGCCGCTCACGAGCGAGATCGAGGCGTGCGCGCCGTACCTCAAGCGGCAGCTCGAGTTCATCCGGCCGAAGATCGTTTGCACGCTCGGACTCCCGGCGACGCAGACGCTCCTCGGGATCCGCGGGTCGATGGGCGGTCTCCGGGGCAAGATCTACTGCGACCGCGAGATCCGTGTGATTCCGACGTACCACCCGGCGGCCGCGCTCCGCGACCCGAAGTACAAGCGTCCGCTGTGGGAGGACTTCCTGGTCATTCGGAGGATGCTCGAGCGGATCTGACGCCGCGGCGCATCCTGGAGGAGCGATGGCAACGGAGAGAGAGACAACGACGATGCCGCGGCCGACCGGCGCGGGTGATCGCGTGCCGCCCCAGGCCGTCGAGGCCGAGGTTGCCGTCCTCGGCGCGATGCTCCTCGACGCGGCTGCGATCGGCGCCGCCGCGGAGCTTCTGAGTCCGGACGCCTTCTACCGGGACTCCCACAGGAAGATCTTCACGGCGATGATGGACCTCTTCGCGCGCGACGAGGCGGTCGACCTCGTCACCCTGACACAGGAGATGAAGCGCAGAAAACAGCTCGACGACGTGGGCGGCGCCGCCTACCTCTCCTCGGTGCTCGGGAGCGTCGCGACGGCCGCCAACGTTCGCTACCACGCGCACATCGTGCTCGAGAAGGCGGTCCTGAGGAGGCTCATCAACGTCGCGACCGAGATCGTCCAGGAGGCGTACGATGCGGGCGGGGAGGCGAGCGACATCCTGGATCGGGCCGAGCACATGATCTTCGAAATCGCGCAGGCGCGCGTTCACCGCGACTTCGTCCCGATGCGCGAGATTCTCAAGCACAGCTTCGAGGTGATCCAGGAGCTCTACGACAAGAAGGAGCACATCACCGGTATTGAGTCCGGCTTCGACGATCTCGACGCAATGACGTCCGGCTTCCAGCGTTCCGATCTCGTGATCGTCGCCGGCCGGCCCTCGATGGGGAAGACGGCGTTCGCCCTGAACGTCGCGGCGAACGCCTCGATCAAGGCCGGAACGCCGGTCGCGATCTTCAGCCTCGAGATGGGGAAGGAGCAGCTTGTTCAGAGGATGCTCTGTTCCGAGGCGCGCGTCGACGCCCACAAGCTCCGGACCGGATACCTCGCCGATCGGCACTGGTCGAGCCTGACCACGGCCGCCGGTCTGCTGTCGGAGGCGGCGATCTACATCGACGACACGCCCGCCATGACCGTGCTCGAGATGCGCTCGAAGGCCAGGAGGCTCCGGGCAGAGTCCGACATCGGCCTCGTGATCGTCGACTACCTCCAGCTCATGCGCGGGCACCGTCGCGCGGAGAACAGACAGCAGGAGATATCGGAGATATCACGGTCTCTCAAGGCCCTCGCCAAGGAGCTTGAGGTCCCCGTTCTCGCGCTCTCGCAGCTCTCCCGCGCTGTCGAGTCCCGCGGGGGCGACCGGCGCCCGATCCTGTCGGATCTCAGGGAGTCGGGCGCGATCGAGCAGGATGCGGACGTCGTGCTCTTCATCTACCGGGCCGAGCAGTACGAGCGCACGCCCGAGAACGTCGGCGTCGCGGAGATCATCGTGGGCAAGCAGAGAAACGGGCCCACCGGCGTCGTGAAGCTCGCGTTCCTCTCGGAGTGCACGCGCTTCGAGAGCATGTCGATGAGGGCAGAGGAGTCGTTCGAGGATCTCTAGTCTCTCGCAGGGAGCTTGAGCGCTTGGGTCTCCTCTCGAAGGTCGGACACGCCGCCGTAGGCTCGGTGAGCGAGGTCGGCGCCGCCGGCATCGTTCTCTGGGGGTCGCTGGCCGCGATCAGGAGGCTGCCGCGCTCGATCGGGCTCGTGCTCGAGCAGATGCGGAGGATCGGCGTCGAGTCGCTCCCGCTCGTCATGATCACGTCGATCTTCACCGGCGCGGTCTCCGCCGTGCAGGCCTCCTACCAGCTCAAGGACTACGTTCCGAAGATCTACCTGGGGACCGCCATCTACAAGGCGGTCGTCATCGAGCTGGGCCCGGTGCTCACGGCGCTCGTCGTGGGCGGCCGTGTCGCCGCCTCGATCGCGGCCGAGCTGGGGACGATGCGCGTCACCGAGCAGCTCGACGCCATGGACGCGATGGCCATCGACCCGGTCCGCTACCTCGCGATGCCGAGGATCCTGGCGGCCCTCATCATGCTGCCGGTGCTCACGGTCTTCGCGGACACCCTCGCGATCGGCGGGGGCTTCGTCGTCTCGAGCGTCTCGCTCGACATCTCCGGGAGGACCTTTTTCGACGGGATGAGCTTCCTCTACTACCCGGGAGACGTTCTCGGAGGGCTCATCAAGTCCTGCGCGTTCGGCGGGATCATCGCGCTCATGGGCTGCACGGCGGGGTTCCGCGCGTGGGGCGGGGCGGTCGGCGTCGGACGAGCCGCGACGCGCGCCGTCGTCTCGAGCTGCGTCTTCATCCTTCTCATGGACTACGTGCTGACGATGTTCCTCTACCGTGTTCTCTTTGGATAGCGTCGACGGGGGCGAGGTGGCCAAGCGACCGATCATCGAGATCATCGATCTCTGGAAGGCCTTCGGCTCGAACGAGGTCCTGCGGGGCATCGCGCTCTCGGTCGAGGAGGGCGAGACGCTCGTCGTCCTCGGGCCTTCCGGCTGCGGGAAGAGCGTGCTTCTCAAACACATCATCGGGATTCTGCAGCCGGACCGCGGGAAGATCATCGTGGAGGGCGTCGACGTTACGACGGCCGACCGTGTGACACTCGACGCGCTCCGGCAGCGCTTCGGGATGGTCTTCCAGGGCGCCGCGCTCTTCGACTCCATGACCGTCGGGCAGAACGTCGGGCTGCCGCTGGTCGAGCATCGGAGGATGAGGGGTGCGGAACTCGATCGCCTCGTTGAGGAGAAGCTCAGGTTGGTGGGCCTCTCCGGGGTCTCGCACCTGCGCCCCTCGGAGATATCCGGCGGGATGAAGAAGCGCGTCGCGCTGGCGCGCGCCATCGCGCTCGACCCGGACGTGATCCTGTACGACGAGCCGACCACCGGGCTCGATCCGGTCATGGCCGAGCAGATCAACGAGTTGATCCGCGACGTGCAGCGGACCGTGAACGCGACGTCGATCGTCGTGACGCACGACCTCCACAGCGCGTGTTTCGTGGCGGACCGCGTCGCGCTCATGGACGAGGGGAGCATAGGGTTCATCGGTACGAGGGACGAGCTTCTGACGAGCGGCAACGAGGCAGTGAGGAACTTCGTGGCGAGGGGCCACGCGGACCGGCCGCTGCCGGGGGACGCCGCGGGCTTCTGACGCCGCGCCCGCGCCGCCACGCGAGCGAAACCGACCGAGCGACGCACGGAGGATGGGAATGGGAAATCACGCGAACGAAGTGAGGGTCGGCCTGACCCTCGTACTGGCCGCCGTTGTGCTGGTCGTCGGCATGCTCTGGCTGGGCGGCGTCTCACTGCGCGACAACGCGTACGAGATCGGGATCGTCTTCGACGAGGTGGCGGGGCTCAATCCGACCGACAAGGTGAGGGTGGCCGGCCTCGAGGCCGGAGAGGTCGTGCGGCTCGGCCTCTCGAACGGGAAGGTCCTCGTCGACATCGAGGTCGACCGCGGCATCAGGCTGCCGATCGACTCCGCCTTCAGCGTCGCCGCGTACGGGTTTCTCGGCGCCAAGCACATCGCCGTGAAGCCCGGGACGAGCCGCGTCTACTTCGAGCCCGGGGAGGTCGCGCGGGGCCGGTACGAGCGGGGGCTGAATGACGTCGTGAACGAGATGGGCATGACGCTCACGGAGATCCGCCGGCTCCTCAGGGCCGCCGACGAGGTGCTCTCCGACATCGAGGGCAAGGAGCAGGTGAAGACGACTCTCCGGAACGCGAGCGAGGCGACGGGCGATCTCAAGGCCGCGGTCGGGGATCTCAAGGTGACGGCGGCCGAGCTGAGGGGTTTCGTCGAGGAGAAGAAGGGCGCGGCGGCGACGACGATCGACTCCATGGAGGTCGCCTCCAGGAGCTTCACCGAGGCGGCGAGAGATCTTCAGACCGTCGCGGCGTCGCTCGACTCCATCGTGTCGCGCGTCGAGAGGGGCGAGGGCACGGTCGGCAAGCTCGTGCAGGACCCGAAGGCGTACGACGAGTTCGTCACCACGCTCAAGGAGGTCCGCGACCTCGTCGCGAGGATCCAGGAGAACCCGAAGAGCTTCGTGAGATTCTCGATCTTCTAGCGGAGGGGCCGGCCGCCCGAACGATGGCGCCTCAGATGACCCCGAGGCTCCGCATCTCGTCGACTTCGCTCCGCATCCCTTCCTCGAAGGTGCGCGCTCTGTAGCCCAGTTCGCTTCGGGCCTTCTCGATCGAGAAGGCCTTGTCTTCGTTCAGCCTGAGCGCCTGTTCCCGTGAGAGGAACGATCTTCCCGTGACCCTCCGCGCGGTGGCGAGCGCCGCCGCGCAGAGCCCGAGGGGAAGATGGAGCTTCGTGACGCGCCGCCCGAGGATCCTCGCCGTCGTGTCGATCACCTCGTTGTACGTGAGAGCCTCGGCGCCGGGGAGATCGTAGAAGCGGCCGATGCTCGCCGGTACGCGGAGCGCGAGGACGACGGCGCGGGCCAGGTCCTCGACGTGAACAGGTTGCTGGAGGCTCTTCCCGTCTCCGATCACGGGGATCACGCGGTGGCGCGCGAGATAGGCGACGAGTCTGCACATGTTCCGGTCCGCGTGGGTCCCGTAGATCATCGTCGGCCGAAGAACCGTGAAGTCGAGGCCGCTCTGGCGGATCGTCTTCTCGGCCGCGATCTTGCGGGGCTTGACCGGAGAGTCGAGCGCCGTGAAGATGCTCGTGCTGCTGAAGAAGACGGCGCGCGAGACGCCTCGCTCCCGGCAGGCGCGGACGAGCCGCGCGGCTCTCTCGCCCGCCATCGAGGCGACGTTCACGAGCGTGTCGGCGCCGTCGAGCGCCTGCGAGACGCTCGCATCGTCGCGGAGGTCCCCGACGACCTTCCGGACGCCCAGCCGGTCAAGCTTCGCCGTGTCGCTCGACTCCCGCACGAGGGCCGTGACCTCATACCCCTCGTCGAGAAGGAGTTCGACGACGTAGCCTCCCGTGAATCCCGTCGCTCCCGTGAGTAGCAGCACCGATCGCCGTCCCGTTCCCTTGCCCGGAGCCGCCGCGCGTCTCGACCGCTTCGCGCGCGGTGCGTCACCTTATCGGGAACGGGGGACGCTTGCAAGCGTCGGGCGCGGGCGCACCCCGGCGGGCCGCGTTCGGCCCGGGCCTTTGGCCTTTGACCGGGCCCGGCGGATCGCATAGACTGCGGAGATGGCCGGAGGCAGGGGCGCCTCGGCCGGGCGGACGAGCAGTGAGGGGGGCAGGGTGGCGAAGAAGCGGACGACGTTCTTCTGCAAGGAGTGCGGGCACGAGTCCCCGCGCTGGCTGGGACGGTGCCCCGGGTGCGGGGAGTGGAACACCTTCGTGGAGCAGAGCCTCGCTCCCGTCGACACGAGCGCGCGGGGCCGCGGGGAACGGCCGACCCCGCTCTCCGACGTCAGGGCCGACGCTGCGGAGCGCCTCGCCACCGGGATCGGCGAGTTCGACCGGGTCCTCGGCGGCGGGATCGTCCCCGGCGCGGTCGTCCTCGTCGGTGGCGATCCGGGGATCGGCAAGTCGACGCTCCTTCTGCAGGTGAGCGAGGCGATCGCGTCCGGCGGAGCCGCCGTTCTCTACGTGAGCGGCGAGGAGTCCGGCTCGCAGGTCAAGCTCCGAGCCGCGCGGTTGGGTGTCCGGGCCGAGCCGATCGTCCTCTTCACCGAGACCGACGTGGCCCGCGTCATCGAGGAGGCCGAGTCACTCTCGCCGAGCGTGCTCGTCCTCGATTCGATCCAGGCCGTGCACCATCCCGGCTCGGCCGGCTCGCCTGGCAGCGTGTCGCAGGTGCGCGAGACGGCGGCCGCGCTCGTGCGCTACGCGAAGCAGCGATCGGTGCCGGTCTTTCTGATCGGCCACGTGACGAAGCAGGGTTCGATCGCCGGTCCCCGGATCCTCGAGCACATGGTCGACACCGTGCTCTACTTCGAGGGCGACCGCCGGCTCCCGTATCGCATTCTCAGGGCGGTGAAGAACCGCTACGGCTCGACCGACGAGATCGGTGTCTTCGAGATGACCGCTTCGGGGCTCTCCGAGGTCGGGGACCCCTCCGGCCTCTTCCACTCGGGCGGTGCCGAGCGCGCGTCGGGCTCGATCGTCGTCTCGTGCGTCGAGGGAACCCGCGCGCTCCTCGTGGAGATCCAGGCCCTCACCGGACTCACGAACTACGCCGTTCCGCAGAGATCCAGTTCGGGGATCGATCGCCGGCGACTGCCGCTCCTTCTCGCGGTCCTCGAGCGTCGCGGCGGCCTGAGCCTCGGGAACCGCGACGTCTTTGTCAGCGTGGCCGGCGGCGTGAGGGTGGAGGAACCGGCGGCGGACCTCGCGATCGCGCTCGCCGTCGCCTCGAGTTACCGCGACGTCCCCGTCGACGGCCGGACCGCGGTCTTCGGCGAGATCGGTCTCGGCGGCGAGATCCGGCGGGTGACGCTCGCCGGCAAGCGGGCTCAGGAGGCCGCGAGGTTGGGCTACACGAGGCTCCTCGTGCCGAAGGACGGCCTCGCGGGGCCGGAGCGGCCCGCCGGGATCGAGGTCGTCGAGGTCGAGACCGTGGGGACCGCAATCGCGGCGACTCTCGGCGAGGCGCCGCGTCGTTCTGCCCGCGCGGCCACGGGCGAGACGGCCGCCGCGCGAGATCGTACCCCGGGGAGGTGAGCGCGTGGCAAGGATCGGGAGCATCGTCGTCGCCGCCGGGGCCTCGACCCGCCTCGGCGATCCGACTCCGAAGCAGTTCCAGCGTCTCGTCCTCGAGCCGGTGTTCGTTCTCGCCGCAAGGCCGCTCGTCGAGCTCTCGGACGAGGTCGTCGTCGTCGTGGGCGCGGAGCGCGTGGAGGCCGTCCGGAAGAGCCTTGCTGACGCAGGACTCGCATCGGCGGCGGGGGCGACGATCTCCGTCGTCGAGGGCGGACCGAGGAGGCAGGACTCCGTCGCGCTGGGGCTCGCGGCGCTCTCGCGCGGGATCGACGTGGTTCTCGTGCACGACGGCGCGAGGCCTTTCGCGACACTCGCGCTGGCCCGGCGCGTGGCCGACGCGGCGCTCGAGACGGGAGCGGCCGTCCCCGCCGTCGCCGTGCCCGACACGGTCAAGCGGATCGAGGGGAGCGGCGACCGGCGGCGTGTGCTCTCGACGCTCGATCGCTCGCTCCTCGGGCTCACACAGACGCCGCAGGGCTTCCGCCGCGAGATCATCGAGGACGCGTACGCGGCGCTCGGCGACCTGGAGATCACCGACGACGCCGCCGCCGTGGAGCTTGCCGGAGGCGAGGTGGCCGTCGTGGACGGCGAGCCCGGGAACCGGAAGATCACGCTCCCGTCGGACCTCGCCGGAGCGCGGCTCAGGGAGAACCACCGCCTCGGCCTCGACGCGCGGGCGCGCGTGGGTACCGGGAGCGATTGCCACCGGCTCGTCCCGGGCCGCAGGCTGATCCTCTGCGGAGTCGACGTGCCGTTTGAGAAGGGACTCGCGGGTCACTCGGATGCCGACGTCGCCACGCATGCGGTGTGCGACGCTCTCCTCGGGGCCGTAGCCCAGGGCGACATCGGGCGCCACTTCCCGCCGGGCGACCCCGAGACCGAAGGCATCTCGAGCCTCGTTCTCCTGGAGCGCGTGGCGCGCATCGTCGAGGGGCGCGGTTGCGAGGTCGGCTCGGTCGACGTGACGATCGTGGCGGAGGCGCCGGTCCTCGCGCCGCACATCGACGGCATGCGGCGGACGCTCGCGGACGTCCTCGGAGCGGACGTCGACTGCGTCTCGGTGAAGGCGACGACGACCGAGGGAACCGGCCCCGAGGGAAGGGGCGAGGCTATCTCGGCGATCGCCGTCGCCGTCGTGCGGGAGATCGGCGGGCCGGGAGGCGGCGCCGGAGCGGTTCCGGAGGACGACGGGGGCGAACGATGAAGCTGCGACGGCCGCTTCCCGAAGGACGCACGCTCGAGAGCGTCCGTCACCACTACGAGGTCGAAAAGCGGCTGGCCGCGAGGCTCCGCGCATCGACCCGCGAGGAACGAAGCGCGATCCTGCGCTCGATGTACGACGAGCTCTTCGCGGAGGTGCCGGATCACCCGCGGCTGACCAAGCGCGCCGACGAGGCGCGCACGCGTGCATCGAACGCGAGGAAGTGGCGTGTTCTGGAAGGGCTCGTTGGGCCGGAGACGGTCTACGCCGAGTTCGGACCCGGGGATTCGAGCTTCGCGCTGGAGGTTGCCGGCCGCGCGCGGCTCGTCTACGCCATCGACGTCTCGGACCAGCGCGCGGAATCCGAGTCGTCTCCCGAGAACTTCCGTCACGTTGCGTACGACGGATACACGCTCGACCTCGCCGAGGGCAGCGTCGACGTGGTCTACAGCGACCAGCTTCTCGAGCACATTCACCCGGACGACACCGTGGCGCACCTGAAGCTCGCGCGCCGGATTCTCGGGACGGGCGGCGTCTACGTCTTCCGGACCCCGCATGCCTTCTCGGGGCCCCACGATGTCTCGAAGTTCTTCTCCGACGTGCCGGAAGGATTCCATCTCAAGGAGTGGACCTACCGGGAGATGTCCGACGCCGTCCGGCGCGCCGGCTTCCGGTCGATCGGCGCGTACTGGCAGCTCAAGGGGCACCCCCTGCGGCTGCCGCTCGTGCTCATCGAGGCCTTCGAGGCGACGCTCGGCGCGCTCCCGCGGGCGCTCCGGGCCACGCTCTCGTCGCGGCTTCTGACGCAGGTCTTCATGGCCGCCTACGCCTAGGCCACAGCGGCCCGGCGGCAACGCGGCGAAGGGGAGATCATGGCAGGTCCCGTGCGAGTACGCTTCGCGCCCAGCCCGACCGGGCACCTCCACGTGGGAGGCGCGAGGACGGCTCTCTTCAACTGGCTCTTCGCGAAGCGCAACGCGGGCACGTTCGTCCTGAGGATCGAGGACACCGACACCGACCGCTCGACCTCCGAGTCCGAGGCGGCGGTCCTCGAGGATCTTCGCTGGCTCGGTCTCGCGTGGGACGAAGGCCCGGACGTCGGGGGCGCCTTCGGGCCGTACAGGCAGTCCGAACGCCTGGCGGTCTACGCCGAGCACGCCGAGCGGCTTCTCGCCGAGGGGCTGGCCTTCCGCTGCTACTGCACGGAGGAGGAACTCGAGGCGAAGCGGAGGCAGGCGCTCGCCGAGGGCAGGGTCCCGCAGTACGACGGAACCTGCCGGAGTCTCCCGGAGTCGGAGCGCCGCCGGCGCGAGGACGAGGGGCGTCCGTCGGTCGTGAGGCTCACCGGGCCGGTCGAGGACGTTCCTGTGGACGACGCCGTTCGCGGACGCATTGTCTTCGGGAAGGAGATGCTCGGTGACTTCATCATCCTGCGGAGCGACGGCCGGCCGACGTACAACTTCGCCGTCGTCGTCGACGACGCGCTGATGGAGATCACGCACGTGATACGCGCCGAGGATCATCTGCCGAACACAATGCGCCAGGCGCTGCTCTACGACGCTCTCGGCAGGCGCCGGCCGGTCTTCGCGCACGTCTCGCTCATCGTCGATCGGGACCGGAGCAAGCTGTCGAAGCGCCGCGGCGCATCGTCGGTCACCCAGCTTCGGGAACAGGGGTTCCTTCCGGAGGGCGTTGTGAACTACCTGGCCCTGCTCGGCTGGTCGCACCCGGACGGCCGCGAGCTTCTGAGCCGGGACGAGCTCGTGGAGGCCTTCGATATCTCGAGGGTGTCAGCGAGCCCGGCGGCCTACGACGAGGACAAGCTCGTGTGGGTGAACGCGCATGCGTTGCGTTCTGCGCCCCTTCCGCGGGTCGCGGAGCTGGCGCGCCCGTTCGCCGAGGCGGCCGGCCTCGCGGAGCCCGACACCGAGAGGTTCGCCGCGATCGTCGACGTCGTCCGGGAGGGCGTCGGCCGTCTCGATGGGATCCCGGCCGAGATCGACTACTTCTTCGATCGCGAGATCGTCTTCGAGGAGGAGGCGCGCGCCGCGCTGAGCGCGGAGGGGTCGCGGGGCGTGCCGGCGGCGCTCGCGGCGGCGCTGCGCGACGCGGAGGGCCCGCTGGACGCCGACGCCTTCGTCGCGACGCTGAAATCGGTCGGCCGCGCGTCGGGTGTGAAGGGAAAGGATCTCTACATGCCGGTCCGCGCCGCCATCACCGGGCGGACGCACGGACCGTCGCTGGGCAGGGTCGCGGAGCTCCTCGGGAGGGATCGGGTGGTCGCGCGGCTCGAGGGCGCCGCGGGCGTTGTGAAAGGAGGCGCGCGGTGAAGGTCGCCGTGCTCTACGGGGGCACCTCGGCGGAACGCGACGTCTCGATCGTGAGCGGCCGGGCGATCGGTCTGGCGCTCGCGAAGGCAGGACACGAGGTGCTGCTCGTCGACCCGGCCGCGGGAGACGCTCCGGTGGGGGCGGTCGAGGCCGACTCCGCGGCGGCGATCTCGACAGAGGCGCCGGCCGTGATGGTCGAAGAGGGCGGCGCGCTGGCGGCGGTCTCGGGCGAGGCCGTGGCGATGGCCGACGTCGTCTTCGTCGCCCTTCACGGGGGAACGGGCGAGGATGGAACCGTGCAGGGGCTCCTCGAGCTCGCGGGCAAGCGGTACACGGGGTCGGGTGTTCTCGCGAGCGCGCTGGCGATGGACAAGCGTCTCTCGAAGATGGTCTTCGTCGACGTCGACGTGCCGACGCCGCCGTGGAGGATTCTCACAGACCCCCGGGCGGAGCGGAGCGTCTCCGGCTCGCCGAGTCTGCCGGGTGACCTGGATCTCGACGAGGCGTCGCGCGCGGTGGAGGAGCTCGGGGGATACCCGATCGTCGTGAAGCCGAACGACCAGGGCTCGACCGTCGGCCTGACGATCGTGGAGGAGGACCGACGGCTCGCGCCCGCGGTGAAGCTCGCCGCCGAGTACTCACGGCACGTGCTCGTCGAGCAGTACGTCGCGGGCCGGGAGATGACGGTGGCTGTCTTCGGCGACGAGGCGCTTCCGGTCGTGGAGATCGTCCCGAAGAAGGGCGTCTACGACTACGAGGCGAAGTACACGAAGGGCATGAGCCGGTACGTCTGCCCGGCGGAGGTCACCGGGGCAGAGGCGAGCGCGCTCGCGGGTCACGCGGTCAGGGCCTTTCGGGCGCTCGGCTGCCGCGACTACGCGCGCGTCGACTTCCGGCTCTCCGAGTCCGGTCTTCCGGTCTGTCTCGAGGTGAACACGTGCCCCGGGATGACCGAGACGAGCCTCGTTCCGATGGCGGCGCGCGCCGCCGGGATGGGCTTCGGGGCGCTCGTCTCGGGAATCGTGGAAATGGCCTGCCGCTAGGCACTTCTGGCACATTCGATGCATTTCACGCTCCGGACGGGACGTTGGAAAACGCACGTTCCCGCCCGGGGCTGTCAGCATTTCCGACGGCACCATGGTATTCGGCTGGGGTGCTGTAAAGCTAGTGCTCAAAGCGCATTAGCTATCTAAGCAGTGGATTCCTGGGCGTATGGGTGTCGGAGATGCTAACACTTTGCGGCATTTGGTCTTGTGGGGGACCGGCACGGGCTGATAGAATGGGTTCTTGAGCGGCGCTCGCGGCCGCTCGTCGGGGATCTGCCATCTGGAGCGGCTTGCGGGGCGCCCGGCGCCCGTGCGGAAGGGGGAAACGGATGAAGCGGTCGATCGTGCTCTGGGGGCTCGTTGCGGTGGTCGGCGTCGCAGCCGGGGCGGGTCCGCCGGCGTCGGCGCAGGCGCCGGAGGAGTACGTGATCGGTATCGGCGACGTGCTCGTCGTATCCGTCTGGCGACACCCTGAGATGGACGCGCGCGTCGTCGTGCGATCCAACGGGTCGGTCACCTTCCCGCCGGTCGGCGAGATCACGGCAGCGGGCATGACGCCCGCCGTGCTGGCGCGGGATCTGACGCAGCGTCTCCGGGACTACACCCGCGAGACGAATCAGGTGACCGTCACGGTGGAGCAGTACAACAGCCGGGGCATCTTCGTAACCGGGCAGGTGGCGGGACCCGGGCGGTACAGCTTCGAGGACATGCCCGACATCATCAGGTTGCTGAGCCAGGCCGGCGGCGCCCTTCCGTCCGCCGACCTCTCATCGGTTTCGATCATCAGGACCGGGGATGTAGGACCCGAGATCATCCCCGTCGACGTGGCGGCCTACATGCGCGGCGAGACGACGGAGCCGCTGCCGGTGCTCCTTCCCGGTGACACCATCGAGGTTCCCTCGATCGTGGGCTCGGGCGGCGTCTCCGGCCCCGACGTGATCTACGTTCTCGGCGAGGTGAATCGGCCGGGAGCCTACCCGGCCTCGGGAGGGCTGGACGTGCTGCAGGCGCTTGCGCTGGCGGGCGGCGTGACGCAGCGCGCGAAGCTCGACGAGGTGGCGGTCGTCATCGACGAGGGAGAGGGGCAGGTGGTGGCGGTCGTCGACGTGGAGCGGATGGTGCGCGAAGGATCGGCGAGGGTCCTCGAGGCGAAGGGCGGGGACCGCGTTGTGGTTCCGACGGTCGAGGCGGGCCTCGGCGCGAAGATCCTCGGGGGCGCGGGAGTCGTGCTCGACGCGACGACGAGCGTCCTCAACACCTATCTGAACTACCTCACAATCGACCGCGTGCTCGACGAGAGGGACGAGAGAGCGAACAGCGAGTAGCGAGTAGCGGGGGGACCACATGGCCTCGACGTGACGTCGACGCGGGGCCGCGCGCAGCTTCCCGGTGGACGGCGCGCAGGACGGGGGTCACATGCAGGACCACGAATCCAAGCCCATCGATCCGCGAGTGTACCTGAGAGCCATCTGGCGGCGGAAGTGGCTCCTCGTTGTCCCGGTCATCGCGGGCGCGGTGACCGGCTTCATCATCGGCGAGGTGCTCGATCCGATCTACGAGGCGAAGAGCACGGTTGTGATGCGGACGCAGGAGCGACTCTCCGAGCCGCTCGCGCGGCTCGTCGGGCGGTCGCCGATGGAGGAACAGCTCGCGAGGCTTCAGGAGAAGGTGAAGAGCCACACGTTTCTCGTGGAGCTCGTGAGGACCCTCGATATGGCGGACGATCCCGCCGTGCAGCGCTGGGCCAGGCGGATGCACGAGGACAACCCCTCGATCACGGTGCAGGAACTGGCTGAGGAGCGGGTGATCCAGTTCCTGAAGACCCGAATCGCGGTCGTCAGGACAACGGAGAACGCCTTCCAGGTGATCGCGAGGGACTTCGAGCCTGAGCGCGCGACGCTGCTCGCGCAGCATATCACCAACGCGTTCGTCAGCTCGTCGAACCGCGAGCAGATCGAGCAGATCAGGGCGGTGCATGACTTCAGTGTGGAGCAGCTCATGCTCTACAAGGATCGGCTCGACGAGGCCGAGGAGAGGCTTCAGGAGTTCCAGGAGGGGAGGATCACCAGCGACTACGCGGAGAACCCGGTGAACCCCTCGACCGTCGGGCGCGTGGAGATGCTGGTGAGCCAGGCGACGATCGAAGGGGACCGCGCTGCCTCCCGGTTGTCGGAGCGTCGGCAGTCGCTCTCGGACGTCTCGGGAGCGTTCCTCCAGGACCTTCTGGACCTTTCGTCGGACTCGCTTCGGGAACTCATGAGCGGTCTCGTCGCGCTGGAGAGGCAGGTGGCGCCGATCCTCATCACGAGCGCTCAGACCGGTCCTGAAGTCACGTCGCTCTACGTCGGGATCGCCGAGCAGAAGGACCGCCTGCGCGACGCCGCGCGCGCGCTCGCCGCGACTGTGGTCCCCGAGGCCTCGCCGCAGCTCCTCGATGCCTTCGCGGAGTTCAAGATAGCGGAGGTGGAGGTTCAGATGGTCGAGGAGCGGCGGAGCAGGCTTGCGCGGATGGTCTGGTCGTACACCCAGGGCCGGGCGAGCGCGCCGGAACAGGAGATCGAGCTGGCGCGCCTCATCCAGGAGGTCGAGAGCAACCGGGCCTTCTACGAGGCGTTCCTCGAGCAGTCGGCAGCCGGGCAGATCACCGAGGCGCTCGAGGCCGCTCGCGCCGGTGGCCGCTTCGAGGTGATCGAGCCTCCACGGCGACCGATCACCCCGGTCGCGCCTGATCGCCCGATGATCCTCGTCCTGTCGATCCTCGGAGGAACGGTCGTAGGTCTCGGGGCGATCCTCGCCACGGAGCAGAGCGACTCGTCCTTCAAGGACCTCGAGGACATCCAGGAGTTCGTGAATCTGCCCGTGCTCGCGACGCTCCCCGACACGGACGCGTTCCGGGCGCTCGCGCGGCGAGAGAAGAACATGCGGCGCACCGGAACACGGCCGACCGGCGGGAACTCGCCCGTGATCAAGCACATCATGCGCGAGACCCCCGTCACCTTCGAGTTCCGGAGGATGGCGCGACGTCTGGCGAAGGCGAGAGGAAGGGAACCGCGTTCCGTGCTGGTCACGAGTGCGAACCGCGGCGAGGGGAAGAGCACGTCGGCGGCGTGCCTCGCGATCACGCTCGCGAAGCAGTATCCCGGCAGGACAGCGCTCGTCGAGTGCGATCTCCGGAAGCCGAGGCTTCACAGGCTCATGGAGGTCGAGTCGCGGCCGGGCCTCTCGGACGCGCTCGAGCGCGGGCACCTCGCGGAGTCCGATTTCAAGACGACGTCGCTGCCGAACCTCTTCGTGCTTCCCTGCGGAACGCGCACGAAGGAGGTGACGCGCGTCATCGAGGAGTTCGCCTCGTCCGGAGTGCTCGCGGAGCTTCTGAGCAGGTTCGACCACGTCGTCTTCGACACGGCGCCGAATGTCGCCGTTCCCGACGCGCTCATGCTTGGCGGAGAGGTCGACGCCGTCGTTCTCGTCGTCAAGGCAGGGGCGACGCCGAGAGAAGTTGTCACGCGGGGCATCACGATGCAGAGCGAGGAGAAGGACAACGTCTTCGGTCTCGTCGTCAACAATCTCGAGCATGTGCTTCCGTACTACTACGACTACAAGTACTACGGCTACGCCACCGAGGAGTCGGAGAACGGCGACGCCGACGGCTCATGACGGATCCAGCGTTCGCGCGGGCCGGCGTTGGATCGCCGAACCGCCCGCGCCGGCCGGGGAGGAGGAGTACCGGATGGGAGGCATACCGCTCATCGTCAGCGCGGTCTTGATCGGAGCTGTTGGTCAGGTCCTCATGAAGGTCGGCATGGGCATCTACGGTGAAGTCACGCCCGCCGAAGTCTGGGGGCAGCTCATTCCGATCCTCGGCACGTGGCAGGTGACGACCGGCATCCTGTGCTACGGGGCGAGCGCGGTCCTGTGGATCGCCGTCCTGTCGAAGGTCGATCTCTCGATGGCGTATCCGCTCGTGAGCGTCGGCTACGTCGTCGTCGTTCTCGTGTCGTGGCTCTTCTTGGGAGAGCGGATTCCGGCTCCGAGGATCGTCGGACTGGGGCTCATCGTCGCGGGCGTCGTGGCGATCTCCCGGAGCTAGAGCGCCTCGCGTGTCCGTCGGGAGAGACCGCGGACGCAGGAGGCGATCGAGGCGGGCCTATGGCCGAAGTGAAGCCGGAGAGAAGAAGCGAGCCGCCGGCCCCCGCGCCGGGGCCGAGCGAGATCCCGCGGTACAGCTACGGGTGGCTTCTCTACGTGCTGGGAGCGCTGCTGGCGATCGCGCTCTCGATCGCCGTCTACAAGCTTCACTACGGTTTCGGCCAGGCGCCGCACCGCATCGTCAAGATCTACATCGGCGTCGCGGTCGTCATGATCGCCTTCTTTCGGCCGAAGTTCGCCCTGCATGCCTGGCTTCTCGCGGTGCCGCTCGGCGAGATCCTTCCGGTGACGGGCATCCCCGGCGTGAACGCCGTCGGCCTCCTCCTCCTCACGCTCGTCGCGAGCTGGGTCGTCCCGCGGGCGCTTCGCCGCCAGCCGATCTTCCGCCCGACGCGACTGACGTGGCCGATCGCCGCGTACCTCGGCGTTCTCCTCCTGGCACTCGTGAAGGCCGCGACGTTTCCTGTCAGCGGCGCGCCGTACTCCGCGATCGCCGTGCTCCGCGGGTTCTGGAGGATCCTGCCCGCGTTCGCGATCTACTACGTCGCGGTGAACACCATCGCGGACAGACGGCAGATCACGAACCTGCTCGTCACCTTCGGGCTCGGGTGCACGGTCGGCGGGCTCTTGACGCTCAGGAGGTTCGCGATGACCGAGGTCGGGCGCCGCGTCGCCGGGCCGCTCGGGGCCGCGAACGACACGGGAGCCTACTTCGCGGTCTGCGGGGCGGCGCTCATCGCGTTCGCGCTCGCGCCGCGGGCCTTCCCGATCGCGAAGCGGATCTGGACGTGGATCTGCGCGGCGGCCGCGTCGGTCGCCGTTCTCCTTCCGAAGTCGCGCGGCGCGTACGTCGGCTTCGCCGCCTCGCTCGGGCTCCTCACGTGGATCACGAGCAAGACGGCGTTCGTCGTGCTCCTCGCGGCGCTCGCGCTCTCGCCGCTGTGGGCGCCGGACTTCGTGATCGAGCGTGTTGCCGAGACGACCGTCGACTCGATCGAGGCTGGGCTCGTCGGCGACATCACCGACAGGCTCGATCCCGCGGCCGCGGTGCGGCTCGACATCTGGGCCGTTGCGCTCAAGGGTTTCACCACGAGCCCGATCATCGGGCATGGCTTCGCGTCGGTTCCCCGCCTGAGCTACGGGGTGCTCGGCAAGCCGTTCTCGGCCCACAGTCTCTACATGGAGACGCTCTGCGACAGCGGGCTTCTCGGGATCGGCGTGCTCATCTGGCTCTTCGCGTCCTGCATCCGAAGCGGCACCGAGCTGCTCCGGATCTCGTCCGGGCCTCTCGGCCGGGCACTCGCGACGGCGTTTCTGGCCGCCACCGCCGCGATCATCGTCGTCAACGTCTTCGGCCAGCGTTTCGGGAAGGTCGCCATCGTCGGCACGTACGTCTTCCTCGCGGCTCTCGTCGAACGGGCGATCCAGCTCGAACGCGACGAACGGGCCGAGGCGGCGTCGAAGGAGGTTCCCGCATCATGAGATTCGCATCGTGTCTCTTCCTCGCGCTCTCGCTCGCCGTGGCGGCCGCTCCCGCCGGGGCACAGGACTACCAGGTGGTCGAAGGACACCCCAGGCTCTTCATCACCCCCCAGACGCTCCCGGAGATCCGCGCGAAGTGCGCCGGTTCGATGGCCGGCGAGTACGGAGTCGTGAAGGCGCTCTGCGACGACTCGTTCGACGAACCGCTTCCATTCGAGTCGCGGTACGAGTGGGAGTGGCACCTCGGCGCGTACAGCTTCGTCTGGCTCGTGACCGGTGAGCCGGCCTACGCGGACCGCGCGAAGGAGATCGCGCAGTACATGCTCGACAACGGGCTTCCGGAGGAGGACATCCACAGGAAGTCGTGGATCCACGGGTGCTCGATCTTCTACGACTGGTGCTACGACACGCTCTCGGAGAGCGAGAGGTCCACGTTCGGGAACGCGATCGCCGACGCCGGCGAGGCCTACGACGACTACATCAACGGGTGGTCCGCGCAGTCCGGCTACTACGTCAAGCTGACGGCTATCCTCCAGCTCGCGTACTACGGACTCGCCATCCACGGTGACGGCATTCGCGACGAGACCGCGGCCGCGCAGTGCGACACCTTCTACGCGAACGTCTTCGGCGAGCATCACGCGCTTTGCTGCATGGACGAGATCGCCGGGGACGGTTCCTACTTCCAGGGAGAGTACAACTACTACCGGATCTACATGGACTTCCGGGAGGCCTGCGAGCTGTGGGCGACGGCGACCGACGTCAGTCCGTTCGAGTACTCCGGCAACCTCGCCAATCTCGGGCGGTACTACCTCTACGAGGCGGGCTCCAAGAGGAGCAACACGTACCTGCGCGGGACGAAGCAGGGAGACACACACACCTACGACGCGGCTCCGTGGTATCTGCGCCAGTCGCTCTACAACGTGGCAAGCCGCTATCAGGACGGCTACGCGCAGTGGCTCGGGGACGAGATCGAGCGACTCGGGCTCGAGACGCTCCGGTGGGAGCGCTGGAAGCCGATCATCTACAGGGATCCCGACCTCGCTCCGGTCGCTCCGACGTCGCTCCCGAACTCCACCGCCTTCATGAAGATGGGCACCGTCTACATGCGCTCCGGGTGGGACCTCTCGAGGGAGACGGACGACGTCCACGCCGTCTTCCGGTGCGAGCGGTATCGCGCCGGGCACGCACACGCTGACCAGAACCACATCGGCATCGCGAGGGGCAACGATCTCCTCGCGATCGACTCGGGGGCCTACGACAGCACGGTCTCGAGCCACCACTTCAACTACTTCGAACGGACGGTCGCGCACAACACCGTCACGGTCTACGACCCGAACGAGACGAGCTTCGCGCCGTACGCGAACGACGGCGGCCAGATCCCGACGTCGAAGTTCGACCACTGCGTTCACTGCGGCGACGCGTCGACTCCGGAGATGGAGCGGGGATCGCTCCTCTGGTATCGCGAGGACGACGAGGGAGTGAACTTCGCCGGGGACGCCACGCCATCCTACGCCCCGTACAAGGTCACGGAGTTCACGCGCGAGTGCTACTGGTGGAAGCCGGACGTCTTCGTGATTCTCGATCGCGTGACGGCGACCTCGCCTTCGTACGACAAGCGCTGGCTCCTGCACTCGCTGAACGAGCCCCAGATCGCCGGCGACATCGTCACGATCGAGGAGGGCGATTCGAAGCTCATGGTGCGGACGCTCCTTCCCGCGAACCACGTGACGACGAAGGTCGGCGGGCCGGGGCGCGAGTTCGAGGTCGACGGTGCCAACTACCCGCCTTCGAGCGGGCCGCCGTCGGACGCGGGAGCGTGGAGGATCGAGGTCTCCCCGGAGAGCGAACTGGCCACCGACTACTTCCTGCACGTGCTCTACGTCACGGACGCGGTCACGGGATCGATGCCGGAGGTCAGCCTCATCGAGTCCGAGGCGACGGTGGGCGTGGACCTCGTCCGGGACGGGCTCAGGAAGACCGTGACGTTCACGAAAACGGTGGGAAACTTCGAGGGCGCGAGTTTCGAGATTCCGGACTAGGCGTCCGCGGAGCGTCGGACGCACGGTTCGAGGGGACGAGACGATGAGAGTCTGCTTCCTGGCAGATGCGGGATCGGTCAACACGCAGACGTGGGTCGAGCACTTCGCCGAGGTGATGGGCCACGACGTGCACGTCGTCTCCGTGAAGCGTCCCGGGAGCCTTTCGAAGGCCGTCACGGTTCACGTCATCGGAAAGGACGACGGTACAGGCACGAAGACGCTCGGCGGGAAGCTCCTGCTTCTCAGGAGCCTCGCGCCGATGCGCAGGATCGTGCGCGAGATCGACCCCGACATCGTCGTCGGGTATCGCGTCGCGAGCTACGGCTATCTCGGCGCCCGCATCGGCGTCCACCCGCTGGCCGTGGCGGCGCAGGGCCAGATCCTGTTCAGCCCGTCGATGCGGTTTCCGATGCAGCACTTCGCCGCGACGGCGCTCCGGCATGCCGATGTCGTGAACTCGTGGGCCCCGCACATGACCGATTGCCTCGTCCGTCACGGGGCGAGGCCGAAGACGATTCTGACGCTGCCGCGCGGCATCGACCTCGAGGCCTTCCGTCCCCGCGGGGACGGCGCCGACCGCGAGCCCGCGGCGGTCGTGACGAGGGGGCTTCACAGGACCTACTCGATCGACATCGCCGTGCGGGCGATCGCGCAGGTCGCGCTCGAGCGGGACGGTTTCACCGGCTCGATCGCAGGGAAGGGTCTCGCGGAGGCCGAGCTCAGGGACCTCGCGAAGCGGCTTCCGGGGGGCGAGGCGGTCCGGTTCCTCTCGGAGGTGCCGAACGGGGACCTGCCGTCGCTGCTTGCGGGCAGCGCCGTCTACCTCTCGACCGTTCCGCGAGACGGTGTGTCGGCCTCGCTCCTCGAGGGGATGGCGTGCGGCGCCTTTCCGATCGTTCGCGACAACACCGCGAACCGCCTCTGGATCGAGGACGGTGTGAACGGCTTCCTCGTCGGGAGAGACGAACCCGAGGACTACGCGCGCGCCATCACGCGCGCGCTCGACGACGATGAGCTTCGGAGGTCCGCGGCAGCGGCGAACAGGAAGATCGTCGAGGAGCGGGCCGACATCATGAAGAACATGAAGACGATCGAGGCGCGCTACACCGAGCTGGTCCGCAAGGCGGGCGGGCCGGTGTAGGAAGACGGTGCGGCCCCGTCGACACGGGGTCGGGGGTTCGAAGTGGCCAAGGTGCTCCATGTCGTGGAATCCCTCGAGGCGGGAGGCGCCGAGCGCGTCGTCGTGGAGTACGCGCTCGCGCACGATCGTTCGCGCTACGTCCCGGAGGTCTGCGCCGTGCTGGGCGCCGGTCCGCTGGCGTCCGCGCTCGACGAGGGCGGCGTGCCGCTTCACGTGCTCAGGCGTCGGGCGAAGTTCGACCCTGTGGCGATCGCCCGTCTGGCCGGGATCATCCGAACGGGCGGCTTCGACGTCGTTCATACGCACAACTTCGCGGCGCTCTCCGTCGGCGTGGCCGCGGCGACGCTGGCCGGCGTGCCGGCGCTCGTGCGCACCGAGCACAACGTCGTCCGACGGCGGTTCCTCTTCCGGAGCTTCCTGAGCCGCGCCGCCGCGCTGCGCGAGAGCGCCCAGGTCGCGGTCTCGGAGGCCGTGCGGCGCTCGCACATCGAGGCGGGGCGCATCCCGCCCGACCGCTTCGTTACGATCCGCAACGGCATCGACGACGCGAGGATGCGCGTCACCGTGGATCGCGACGCCGTTCGCGACGAGCTGGGGGTCGCGCGCGGCGCGTTCGTCGTGCTGACCGTGGCGAGTCTCACGCCGCAGAAGGACTACGGGAACCTCCTCGCCGCGGCGGTCGAGGCGCTCCGAAGCGTGCCCGATGCGGTCTTCCTCATCGTCGGCCGCGGGCGGCTCGAGGAGCGCCTTGTCGCGGAGGCCCGGCGCCTGGATCTGGGTGACTCCGTCAGGTTCCTCGGCAGGCGGCTCGACGTGCCGCGCCTGGCCTCGGCGTCAGACGTCTTCGCGCTCCCGTCCGCATGGGAGGGACTGCCGATTACGATCCTCGAGATGATCGCGGCGGGGCTTCCGTGCGTCGCGACGGCGGTCGGAGGGGTTCCGGAGGTCGTCGAGGACGGGAAGAGCGGATTCGTCGTGCCCCCGCACGACTCGTCCGCGCTCGCCGAGCGCGTCGTTCTTCTCGCGAACGATCCCGACGCGCGGCGCGCCATGGCCGTTCGCGCGCGAGAGACCTACGAGCGGGGCTTCACCGCGGCCCACATGGCGCGGCAGACCGAGGCGCTCTACGACATGCTCCTCGCCCGGGCGTTCGGACGCACGATGAGCGAGCGGGCGAGGGCCAACCTGGAGGAGAGCCGGAGTGCCCATGCGGCGTGAGCGCGCATACGACGCGGGCCGGCCCGCGAGAGTCGCCTTCTGGGCGGGGACCTTCGAACGCGCCGGGACTCAGCGGTTCCTCGTGGAGCTTCTGCGGCGGATCGATCGCGCGAGGTTCGAGCCCGTCGTCCTCTCGACCTACAGGGTCGGCGTCCTCCTCGAGGAGATCGACGCCCTGGGCGTCCAGGTTCGTGAGTTCGGGACCGGGACGAGCGTCGTGTCGCCGAGGACGCTCCGCGGTCTCGGGGGCGCCGTCGCATTCCTCAGGCGGGAACGGATCGACATCCTGAACTCCATGCTGGGCATCACGACGCTTTTCGGCCCGTTCGTCGGCCGGGCGGCCGGCGTGCCGGTCGTCGTGAACCACCAGCGCGCGCTCGGCTACTGGCTCAGAGGACGCGCGCGGCCCGCGATCTACGGATACGTCAGTCGCCGGCTCGTCGACGCGGTCCTCGTGAACAGCGGCGCCTGCGTCCGCGAGCTCACCACGCGCTTCGGCGTCGATCCAGGGAGAGTCGTGCTTTTGGGCGGGGGCGTCGACGCGCGCGCCTTCGACGTGACGCCGGATCCGGCGCTCCGAGGCGACCTCGGACTCGAGGGCGCGCCGGTCGTCGGCATCGTCGCGAAGCTCTCGCCGGTCAAGGGGCACGGCCTCTTCCTGCGGGCGGCGCGACTCGTGGCCGACGCGAGGCCGGAGGTCCGCTTCCTGGTCGTCGGCGACGGCTCGAGGAGGCGCGAGCTCGAGACGATGGCGGACGAGCTGGGGCTCGCCGCAAGCGTGCGATTCGTCGGAGCGCGGGAGGACGTGCCTTCGCTCCTCAAGGTCATGGATGTCTTCGCTCTCTCGTCCCGCTCGGAGGCGTGTCCGAATTCGCTCCTCGAGGCGATGGCGGCCGGCCTGCCGGTCGTGGCGACCCGCGTCGGCGGGGTCCCCGACGTCGTCGAGGAGGGTGCGTCGGGGCTGCTGGTCGATCCGGCCGATCCGGCCGGGATGGCCGGGGCGGTTCTGGGTCTCCTCGGAGACGAGGAGAGGGCCGCGACGATGGGGCGCCGCGGCCGTGCGCTCGTCCGCGAGAGGCACGACATCGACGCCGTCGTCCGCAGGGTCGAGGAGACGTACGCGCGGCTTCTCGCGTCCGCCGCGCGTCCACGGCGCAGCGAGGCCGGGGCCGGGGACGCGCTCAGCGCGAGCGGCGCCGGCGGTCGGGGAGGCGAGCGATGAGGATTCTCTTCCTGACCCAGTACTATCCGCCCGAGACGTGCGCGGCCCCGCTCAGGGCGTATCACTTCGCGAAGAATCTCGTGCGGAGCGGGCACGACGTCACGGTCGTGACGGGCATGCCGAATCACCCGAGCGGCGTCAAGCCCGAGGGCTACCGCGGGAGAGTCTGGATGCGGGAGGAGGCCGACGGCGTGCGGATCCTCCGTTCCTGGCTCTACTCGACGCCGCGGAAGACCTTCGCGACACGCATGGCGAACCAGCTCTCGTTCGCCTTCACGTCCTGGTTCGCCGGTCTCTCGGCCGGTCGCTGCGACATCGTACTCGTCACGTCGCCGCCGCTCTTCCTGGGAGTCACCGGCTGGCTCCTCGCGCTGCTGCGAGGAGTGCCGTACGTGATCGACGTGAGGGACTACTGGCCTCACGCGGCCGTGACGCTCGGTGAGCTCAGGAGCCGCCGCGTCATAGCGCTCGCGGAGTGGCTCGAGTCGTTTCTCTATCGGCGCGCCGCCGCGGTCGTCGCCGTGACGCCGGGTGTCGTGCCGCTCATGGTGAGACGGGGCGTGCGGCGAGACCGGATCGTCCTCATCACGAACGGCGCCGACACGGACTGCTTCCGGCCCGAGACCGCGGGTGTCTCCGACGATCCTCCGCGCGGATCGAACGGCGCGTTGACCGTGCTCTACAGCGGGACGCACGGTCTTGTCCACGGCATGGACGTGTTGCTCGACGCCGCCGAGGCGCTGCGCGACCGGCCCGAGGTGCGGTTCGTCATGATCGGCGACGGCGTCGCCAAGGACGGCCTCGTGCGCGAGGCGGAGCGGCGGGGTCTTCCGAATGTCGATTTCAGGCCGACCCAGACGCCGCGCGAACTCGCGAGGGCGATCGGGCACGCCGATGTCTGCGTGGCGACGACCCACGAGAAGGGGACGCTCCAGGGCATGGGTATCCCGGTGAAGATGTTCGACTACATGGCGTGCGGCCGGCCGATCGTTGCGGCCGTCGGCGGTGACGCCCGGAGCGTCGTCGAGGCCTCGGGCGGAGGCATCGTGGTCCGGCCCGGCGACGGGCCGGCGCTGGCGACGGCACTCACGAGGCTCCTCGACGATCCCGGACTCCGCGAGAAGCTTGGGCAGAGGGGCAGCGAATTCGTCGCCCGCGAGTACTCCCGGAGGATGCTCGCCGACAGGATGCGGCTCGTTCTCGTGCGGGCGGCGGACGATGAGACGGACGTCGGAGGCGGCGCCCTCGGCTTCCGGCGATACCTGTCCGTGAAGTACGTCCTCGACCTCTTCGGCGCGGTGATTCTGCTGGCGCTCGCCTCTCCGGTCTACGCGCTCGTGGCGCTGGCCGTGAGGCTCGACTCGCCGGGCCCGGTCATCTTCAGGCAGCGGCGCATCGGCGTGCACTCGCACGAGTTCATGATCTGGAAGTTCCGGACCATGAAGACCGACACGCCCGAGCTTGCGACCGATCTCATGGAGCCGATGGCGGACGCGTACACGACGCGGGTCGGAAGCCTCCTCCGCAAGACGAGCCTCGACGAGCTACCGAATCTCGTCAACGTGGTCCGCGGGGAGATGAGTCTCGTCGGTCCGCGCCCCGCGCTCTTCAACCAGTACGAGTTGATCGAGAAGCGGCGGCTCGCCAAGGTCGATCTGCTTAGGCCCGGTGTCACGGGCTGGGCCCAGGTCAACGGGAGGGACGCGATCTATCTCCGCGAGAAGGTGCGGCTCGACGACTTCTACCTGAGACACTGTTCTCTCGGGCTCGACCTGACGATTCTCCTTCGGACGATCACGGCCGTCGTGAGAGCGGCCGGCAGGACGGAGCTGCCGCCGCTGCGGCGCCAGGTCGACGCGGGAGGCGAACGGACAACCCACGAGGAGGCCGGATGATCGACTCCGGACGCAAACGCGGAGCGGCGCCGGGAGGCGGCGCGCCTGGCTCCGAAGAGGGAGCGCCGTCCGTGCGGCGGACGTTCGGGACGCCGGCGGCCTGGGCCGCCGCGGGCATCGTCGTCGCGCTCGTTGTGCTCGTCTACCACGACGTCTTCGCGACGCTCTGGAGGACCTGGGGGGAGAACCCGAACTACTCGCACGGCTACCTCATCCCGCCGGTCGCGGCGTTTCTCCTCTGGTACCGGCGCGACGCGTTCGCTGGCGCGCGCGGGCGGGGCTCGGGATGGGGCCTCGCCGTCGTGGCCGTCGCCCTCCTCGGTCACATCGTGTCGATCCGCGCGGGCGTCTTCATGACCCAGGGATACTCGTTCGTCCTTCTCCTCTACGGGCTCGCGCTTCTGTTCTTCGGTCGCGCCGCCACCGGCACCGTCTGGTTCCCGCTGGGGTATCTGATCTTCATGCTGCCGGTGCCGCCGTTTCTCATGCGGCACCTGAGCTTCAGACTCAAGGACTTCGCCGCCCGGATGGGCGCATCCGCCGCGCACACCATCGGTATCCCGCTGGTTCGGACGGGGATGACGATCCACATGCCGGGTGGCTCGCTCCGGATCGCGGATCCCTGCAGCGGTCTCAGGTCGCTCATCGCGCTCGTCGCCCTTGGCGCCCTCTTCGCGTTTCTCACGCGCGGGCCGCTCTGGAAGCGGATCGTCCTCTTCCTTGCGGCGCTCCCGCTCGCCGTCTTCGCGAACATCGTGCGGATCTCGATTCTCTGTGTGGTCGCGGACATCTGGGGCGTTGAGACCGCGACGGGGCTCTTCCACGACTTCTCGGGTTTCTTCCTGTTCATGATCGCGTTCGTCGGGCTCGCGATCGTCCGGGCCGCGCTGAGGTTCGGTCCGCCGAAGGAGGAGGCAGCATGAGAGCTTCGATCCGCTTCGCGCTCGCGTGCGCGCTCCTGGCGGCCGCCGGCGCATACGTGCTTCTCAACCCGCCCGCGAAGCTCGAGCTCTCCGCGGGCACGCTCGCCTCGCTGCCGACGGAGTTCGACGGCTGGGAGAGCGTCGACCTCTCCTTCGAGGATGTCGTCTACGAGGAACTGGAGGCGGACGACACGCTGGTGCGGAGATACAGCAACGCGGCCGGCGAGTCCGTCTGGTTCGTCATCATCTTCCATCAGAACCGGAGATACGGGGCTCACGATCCCGAGATATGCTACGAGTCCCACGCGTGGGCCATTCTCGATCGGGGCCTCCTCAAGCTCTCGCGGGACGGAGGTGGCTTCGACGCGAACGTGCTGCTTGTGGAACGGGCCGGATCGAGGAGGCTCGTGCTGAACTGGTGGTACACCGCCGGCGACCTGGCGACGGCCGACCGCGACCGCTTCATGTCGCGGATGGCCTCGTCGGGCATCAAGGAGAACGTGACGTTCGGGGCTTTCATCCGCGCGTCGACCGAGGTCCTGGGAGACGACGTCGACGCGGCCGGGGACGTGCTAAGGAGATTCTGTGAGTCGCTCCTGCCCCATCTGCCGGGGCTCTTCGACCTGGAGCAGCCTTCCGATCGGTGAGTCGGACGGGGGAGTCTCTCCGTCCGCTGTCTCACCGCGCGCTCAAAGGGGGTCGCGATGATGATCGTCGAGCAGTTCAACGCTCTCTTCTGGAGCTGGGGCCAGATGCTGAAGGCACTGCGGAGCCGTACGGCGCTGCTGCCCTTCACGATCTACGCGGCGGCCCAGGTAGGCGTTCTGTTCATGCTTGCTGGCTTCGCCTACCCGCCGCTCTCGTACTTCGTGGCGCCGGCTCTCCGGTGGCGGTTCGGCGAGAGGGTTCTGCACTACCCGGACTCGTTCCTCGCCCTCCGCGGCGAGTTCGGGCAGGTCGACATGATCCTCTCGGTTCTCCTCGGAGCGCTGGTCATCGGAACTGCCGTGATGATCTTCGCGGCGTTCTACGAACGTCGCCGCGTCGGATTCGTCGGGGCCTGGCGAGCCGCGGCCTCACGCTATCTGCGTCTCGTCGCCGTCTCGGCCGTCGTGATGGTGCTTGCCCAGCTTCTCTCGGCGATCCCGATGCCGTTCTGGTCGGACCTCGCGGAGAACGCGCCCAACATGCTCAGGCTGCTGCGGGCGGCGAGCCTCTTCCTCGTCCTCGCGGTCCAGACCCTCTTCGTCTTCGCCATCCCGTACATCGTCCTGAGGGACAGGGGCATCGTGTCCGCCGTGGCCGGAAGCTTCGGGCTCGCGCTCAGAAACCCGGTGACCGCGTTCCTCATCGTCGCGGTGCCGACCGCTCTTGAGCTCGTTCCGGTCGCCATCTCACAGAAGAGCCAGACGATCGCAAGCAGGATGGCGCCCGAGTTCCTGATCGTGGTGATGCTGCTCTGGATCGCGATCATCTTCTTCGTGAACTACGTGACGATCGGCGCCGTGACGCGCCTCTTCCTGCACGTGACTCAGGACGACACCGCGGACGAAGACAGCCGGAGGGGGGAGTGACCATGACGAGACGATCGACATCGAGGTTGGCGCTCGATACCGCGCTCTGCTTCGCGGCGCTGGCGGTCATCTTCTCGCTGTCCGGGTGCGGGAGCGACGGCCTCATCACGGAGCGGTACGAGGCCGAGAGGATGGCCTGGAAGGTCCGGCAGCTTGAGCGTGCCGTGCGGCTCAACCCGGAGCTCAACAGCGAGGAGATGCGGTCACGCATCCTCGAGGGTTACCGGGAGATCATCGCCGCATACCCGCCGGCCGGTGAGCCGGCGAGTCTCGAGGGCGACGCCGCGCTCATCGCCGGCATCGCGGGCCGCGCGAGGCTTGCGCTGGCAGGCGCGCTTGCGGAGGCGGACGAGTACGAGGAGGCCATCGAGATCGCCGAGTCCGTCTGGGAACGCTACAGGTTCAACAGGGGGCTCGCCGTCGACGCGGCGCTCCTCGTCGCGAGGATCCACTCCGCGGCCGGGGACTGGGAGAGGTCCGTGCTGGCGTACGGTGCGCTCTCGCGGGAGCTGACTCCCGCGACCAGTCGCGAGGCCGCCCCCGACACGCGGATCCTGCGGGCGCCGCTCCGGATCGCGCTGGGCTACCAGCTCCGCGGGGACTCCGAGAACGCGGCCCGATGGTTCGGCGAGGCGCGGAGCTACTACGAGCGTCTGGCCGGTGAGTGGCAAGGAACGCCGACGGCCGAGGCGGCGAGCGGCATCCTGGCCGAGGCGTACACCTACGAAAAGCGATGGCGCGAAGCCCTGGACGCCTACGACGCGTTCGACCGGGCCTACGGAGCGGAGCACAATCGCGCGACCCTCTGGCTGCGCATGGCTGAGCTCTACGAGAAGAGAATCGGCAGCCCCGATCAGGCCCGCGAGTACTACGTCCGCGTTGTCGACGGCTATCCCGGCGATCCTGCCTTCGCGACGGCAGCCGTCGCGCTGGCGCAGCAGGCCATGCGGGATGAGCGGTTCGGGGAAGCGCGCGAGTGGCTCGGTCGGGTGCTGGCCGACTTCGAGGACGAGGAGGCGGTGGCCGCCACGGCGCGTCACGCGGTCGCGCTGAGCTACGAGATGGAGGGGCGCTGGGACGAAGCCGTTCCGGAGTACCGGGCGCTCGCCCGGGATTACCCCACAACGATGTTCGGCCTCGCCGCGCTCCTGCACGTGGCCGACCACTACAGCGAGGTCGGGGAGAGCGGAGCGGCGGCGACGGCCTACGAGCAGGCCGCTGAGCAGTACGAGAGGATCGCGCGCGACTATGCCGCGACCGGTGCGGAGTTCGCGGCCCTCAACTACCTCGTCGAGACGAGGCTCAAGCAGGAGCGATGGAAGGACGCGGCCGACGTCCTCGTCGAGGCCTCGTCGAGGCTCGCCGAGTCGCCGGCCGCGCCCGAGATGCTCTTCCAGGCGGCCGACCTCTACGAGACGAGGCTCAGCGACCGGGCGTCGGCCGCCTCGGCGCTGAGAAAGCTCGTGGGGAGCTATCCGAAGAGCGAATGGGCCGCGCGGGCAGGGGAGCGCCTGGAGGCGCTCGGAGGGTAACGCGTTGGACGGGACCTCGATTCTGCTCCTGACGGGCACGGCCGCGTGTCTCGTCATCGGAATCGTATCGCTCTCGGTGCGATCGGGGGGCGGCGGGAGAGCCGCGTTCGGTGCGGGAGCGATCCTCGCGGGGCTCTGGCTTTTCTCGGTCGGTTCGATCCGTGTCAGTCCGAGCGAGAGCGTGGCACTCGGTCGCGCCCGCGCCGCGGCGGCGCTCGCCGCGATGGTGCCGTTCCCGTGGACTCTCGCGGCGGTCTCTCTCGGACGCGATACGGGCCGACGCACTCTCAGAAGGTGGGCGCCGTATCTTGCGCTCCTCGCCGCGCTCACCGTCTTTTTCGCCGTGCGGGCCTACGCTCCGGGTCTCATCTTCGGTCTCACGCGCGCGAGGGACGGGTATCTGATCGCGCTCGGCCCCATGGGGCGTGCCCTCGCGATCTACCTCATCGGGTCGCTCCTCGTAGTTCTCTTTCACATTGAAGCGACCGTGCGGTCGGCCCACCGGAGATCGGTCCGTCGAATCAAGTACTGGGCCATCGGTCTCGGCGCCGCCTTCGGCTATCACGTCTTCGTTGCCTCGGCCGCGCTTCTCTACTCGATGGTGCGCGTGCCGCTCCTGGTCGCCGGGTCCGTGCCTGTCCTCGCGGCGGCGTTGCTCTCCGGATATGCCGTTGTGACGAGGCGCCTCGACGACACGCGCGTGCGCGTCGGCCGACCTGTCTTCTACAACTCGGTCACGGCGCTCCTCTCGGGCGTTTATCTGGTCGCGCTGGGGCTCTTCGGCGCGGCCGCGCGCTCGAGAGGGTGGAGCCTGCCGACGACGGTCACGGTCTCGATCATCTTCGTCGCGCTGCTCGTTCTCTCGCTCTTCCTTGCCTCCGACAGGGTGCGGCGCAGCATCCGCCGGTTCGTCGACTCGAACCTCTATGTGAGCCGCTACGACTACCGTCGGGAGTGGGCGGGAGCCAGCCGGATGTTCGCCTCCGAGCTCTCGGAGGCGGAGGTCGCGTCGCGCATCGAGGACTTCGTGGCTGAGACGCTCGACGCCTCGAGTACCCGGGTCGCACCGATCGAGCGGGACGAGGCTGGCGCCTGTCTCGTGAGGAGCGGTGAAGGCGATCTCGACGCCGCGCTCGGTGATGGCGAACTGCTCGATCGCTTCCGGGGTTCCGTGGAGGCGGCCCGGGTCGACTCCGAAGACGCGGAGCCCGCTCTCCGCGCCTGGACACGGCGGCACACCGACGTCTTCGGCCGGGGCTCGTGGGCGCTCCTCGGTCCCCTCATCGCCGGCGGCGAACTGGTCGGAGCGATCCTCGTCGGCGCCCGCCGCGCAGGCCGCTACACGAGCGAGGACCTCGATCTCCTCGCCACGGTCGGCCTCCAGGCAGGGAATGCGATCCTCGCCGCGCGGCTGGCCGAGCGTGTGGCCGCGGCGAGCGGTATGGAGTCGATCCATCGGCTGACCTCGTTCTGGTTGCACGATCTGAAGAACTGCGCGTCGGGGCTCTCGCTGGCTCTCACGAACGCGAGGGAGAAGATCGGAGATCCCGGCTTTCAGACGGACCTCCTGGAGGTTCTCGAGGGGAGCGTCTCATCGCTCCGCACGATCATCGACCGCACGGCTGCCGCCCGCCCCCGACTCGAGATCAGGCCCGAGAGCGTCGGCATCCGCGAGATCGTGGAGGAATCCCTCGCGAAGGCCGGGCTTCGGAACGGCTCGAGCGGCATGGAGGTCTCGCTCTCCGTGGAGAACGGCCTGGCCGTGGAGGGTGACCGCGCCCTTCTCGGCGCGATGCTCCGGAACCTCATCGCGAATGCGGTCGAGGCCGTCGGAGAGCGCGGCAGAATCGAGGTCGCGGGGCTCCCGGCGGACGAGGACTCGGTCATCGTGCGGGTCGCCGACGACGGCCCGGGCATCTCGCCTGATCTTCTCGACCACGGGCGCATCTTCGCGCCGTTCGTGACGTCGAAGGCCGACGGTGTCGGCCTCGGGCTCTATCAGTGCCGGGTGATCGCCGAGGCGCACGGCGGGCGTATCGAGGCTCGGAACGCCGGCGGCGCCGTCTTCGAGATTCACCTGCCGGCGAGCGCGGGCACGGGGAGCGGCGCGACTCCCGGCGGCATGAGGGAACGGAGGCCTGTCTCATGAGCAAGAGGCTGCTCATCGTCGAGGACGACGCGTCGGTCGCGAAGCAGCTTCAGTGGGCGCTCGCCGACGACTACGACGTCTCGACGGCCTCGACAGTCTCCGAGGCTCTCGATGCGCTTCGCGACGAGCGGCCGCACGTCGTGACGCTCGACATGTCGCTGACGGCTCGCGCGGGGGAGTCGGAGGAGGGTCTCGAGATCCTCCGCGCGATCCGGGATGTCTCCCCGGACTCCAAGGTCGTCATGGTGACCGCGAGCGAGCACGCCGACCATGCGGTTCGGGCGATCCAGCTCGGCGCCTTCGACTACTACACGAAGCCGATCGAGCTGGAGGAGTTCAAGGTTGTTCTGGAGCGCGCCATGAACGTCCAGGAAATCGAGTCGAAGGCGGCGGACGTCCCCGAGGAACTCGCCGGGATCGAGCGCTTCCAGTCGATGATCGGCTCGTGCGGCAGGATGAAGCAGGTGTTCGCGGAGATCCGGCGAGTCGCGGTCACCGACGTCGGTGTCCTCATCGCCGGCGAGGGCGGCACCGGAAAGAAGCTCGTGGCTCACGCCATCCACCAGCTCAGCACCCGGCGGTCCCGGCCGCTCCTCATCGTGATGTGCGGCCGCGAGCGCGCGGCGGCGGAGGTCCTCGGCCTCGAGACCGCCGACCCGGAAGGCCCGCGCCGTGTCTTCTCCGGGGCGCTCGAACGCGCGGCCGGCGGCACCGTCATACTCGACGAGATCGATCGGCTGTCGAGCGAAGGCCAGAGAGGCCTCCTCGCGTGGATCGAGTCGGGTCTCGCGACCCGCGTGGGAGGCGACGAGCCGTACCGGGCGGACGCGAGGGTGATCGCGACGACGAAGTTCGATCTCGAGCAACTCGCGGGCGCCGGAGACTTCCTCGAGGCGCTCTACTACCGGCTCGGCGTCGTGCGGATCGACCTGCCCCCTCTCCGGGCGAGGGGCGGGGACGTCGTCCTCCTGGCGAGCGACCTCCTTGCGCGCTCCGCGCGGGAGCAGGGGAGGAAGACCGGCGGCTTCACCCAGGCGGCGCTGCGGGCGCTGGCCGGCCATCGGTGGCCCGGCAACATCCCGGAACTCCAGAACAGGGTTCGCCGGGCGGTCGTGATGTCGCGGGGTCGCACGATCGGCGCGGCCGATCTCGGTCTCGACGACGTTCTCGATGAGCGACCGGAGACACTGGGTGAGGCCCGCCATGCGCTCGAGCGGTCCATGGTTGCCGACGCTCTGAGGAAGAGCGCCGGAAACGTGACCCGGGCGGCCGAGGCGATCGGCGTGAGCCGTCCGACGATGTACGATCTCATCAAGAAGTACGAGATCGATGTGGCGGAGTTCAAGGCCGACTGAGAGAGGCGGGACGGACGCGCCGGTGCGGTTGACAGAGCGCGGGGAGCCCGCCTAGAATCGCGGCGACCCCGGAGGGCCCACGTAGGTGCCGCGGGATCCCGAGGCTTCTCGAACGAAGGAGTGCGAGATGAAGAAGCGGAGATCGAGCGTGCTGGCCGTGATCCTGGCGGTCGCCGCCCTCGCGCCCACGGCGACGGGTTGGGCGCAGAGCCCTTCCGGCTCGGGCGGGGTCGTCATCACGTCGTCGCCGGAGGGCGCCGTCGTCGAGCTCGTGGGGGACATGACGCTCCGGGGTGTGACTCCTTGGCGTCTCGATCGCCCCGTGTCCGGGACGTACGAGGTCCGGGCCTACAAGAGGGGATACGAGGACTGGGAGGGATATACCCTGCTCTCGGTGACACGGCAGGACTCGGTCTTCATCCGCATGTCCCGCAAGACGCCGACCTCGGCGGGCATCCGCTCCGCCATCCTCCCGGGATGGGGTCAGTTCTACACGGGACAGAACGGCAAGGGCGCGAGCTTCCTTCTCGCCGAGGCCGCGGCCGTGACGGTCGTCGCGTGGGCGGAGGTGGAACGCTACGACGCGCATCGCGCGTACGACGACGCGCTGAGGATCTACAGGAACGCTGACGAGGTCGACGAGACCGAGCAGGCGTATCTCGAGGTCCTGCGGCGCTACGACGAGCTGAAGAAGTGGCACGACCGAAGGAACCTCGTCGGCTACATTGCGATCGCCATCTGGGCCGCGAACGTCGCCGACGCCGTCTTCCTCTCTCCCTCGCCTGGCACCGACGGCTACGCGTCCGCAGATGAGCGGTCAGGTTCGGGGCTCTTCGCGTCGATCGAACCGGAGGCCGTGACCGTGGGCGTCGCGGTCAGATTCTAGCGGCGGGTCCGTGAGGATCGCTTGGAGGTGAACGATGAACAGACGTACCGTTCTCATCACAGCCTTCGCGGCTCTCTTCCTCGTGGCCTTCGCCGGCTGTTTCGAGGCTCCGACAGAGCCGTCACACGACAACCCGCTCGACCCCGAGAACCCGGACACGGACTCCCCGGAGCCGCCGAAGCCACGGGGGCTCTCGGCCGTGATCGGCGACCGGTTCGTGTCGCTCTCGTGGACCGTCAGCGACACGACGGGCATCGGCGAGTACAAGATCTACCGTTGGGACGTCGAGCAGGATGACGAGGAGGATTTCGATCTTCTCGACACGAGCGAGACGACGACTTTTGAGGACGACGGCGTGCGCAACGGCAGCGAGTACGCCTACAAGGTGTCCGGCGTGAACCGCCTCGGTCTCGAGGGCGAGCAGTCGAGCGAGCTGCGCGTCACGCCGCTTCTCTTCAGTGTCGCCATCGAGCACGGCAGGCCGAAGACAAGAACGCGCGACGTCACGCTCACGCTCTCGGCCTCGAACAGGACGGAGCGCATGCAGATCTCGAACCTGCCGGATCTCTCAGGCGCCCCGTGGGAGATCTACCAGAGCAGTTTCTCCTGGAGGCTCGAGCCCGGCGACGGATCGAAGACCGTCTACGCGCGCTTCCGCGACTCCGACGACGGTGAGTCCCGGATCGTCAGCGACAGCATCGTGCTCGACACACGCGCCGTGATCGAGTCGCTGACGGAAGACACGGGAGGGGCAGAGATGTCCGTCGGGGAGACGATCCACTTCCGGCTTGTTTCGGGAGAACCGTTCGGTGTCGCCACCGTCGACATCGGGAACGAGGTAGCGGATGTCGGGCTCTTCGACGACGGCACGTCGGGTGACGCGGTCGCCGAGGACGGTGTCTACGAGCGGGACTACGTCATCGAGAACTGGGTCGAGGTCGTCGACGCTCCGGTGACGGGCCGGTTCACGGACGAGCTGGGGAACGAAGCGGAGCCCCTCATTGCGCCGGGATCGGTGACCATCCTCGATCCGCCGATGGCCGTCGAGATGCTGCCGCCGGTCGCTCTCTCTGAGAGGCGTATCGCGCTCTCCTGGACGCGGAGCAACGACGACGACTTCGGAAGGTACAAGCTCTATCGCTCGTATGTCCCCGGTGTCGACACGTCGGACGAGCGCGAGCTCTTGGAAGAGATCACGAGCGCCGGAGAGACCGACTACGTCGATTTCGGTCTTGAGCCGGACTCGACCTACTACTATGCGGTCTACGTCGTCGATGCGATCGGCCTCTCGAGCGTGAGCGACGAGGTCTCCGCCACGACGCTGGCGAACGAGGCGCCTGAACCGGTCGAACTCTTCGAGCCGTGGGCGCCGGCCGACACCGTCTCGTCGAAGCTCGAGCTGAGCTGGGCGCAGAGCGACGCCGATGACTTCATGGCCTACGAGCTCTTCGGCTGGGAGGAGGTGCCGCCCGACCCGCCCGCGACCGGCGAGAAGCGCCTGCTCGCGCGGCGCGAGTCTCCGGGTGAGACGTTCTACACGCACACGAACCTCACCGAGGGCGTGATCTACTGGTACGAGGTCGCCGTCGTCGACTCGTTCGGCGCGCGGGGGGTCTCGAACGCTGTTTCGGGCACGCCCTGATCGCAGGATGCCCGGAGGCGCCCGTCTCCGGGAGCAGAGAGCGGAACCAGACGCCGGCCGGGTCTCGACCCGGCCGGCGCCGTGTATGGAGCGGCGGCGGACAGGCCCGCGCAACGGGCCGGAAGTCCGCGATCTCCCGCCTGAGTGAACAAGCAGCCATATCTCCGATGTAACGGCCCTCTCGGCACAGATTGTGCAACTCCGACATGCCGGGTGTGATTCCCTTCGACGAGCAGGCGCTTTCGGGAAAGGGCGTGATCCACCGGGGCCGTGCAGGCAACCGAGAAGCCTCGATCGCTCAGGGTCGGTCAGGCGCGAGACGCGCGGGCCGCCCGGCGAGCCTTCCACCGCATTGGCAACCCCCTATGCACCCGCCTCCGGTCCCGTGGGTCGCGTCCGACCCCGCGCTCTTGAGAGATGCGCGGGGGAGGGGCGGTAGGCATGAGAAGGCCGAGAGAAGGAGGGGCCGCGGCACTCGCTGTCCCGCTTCTCGCACTGGCGTGGTTGGTCGTGGCGTCCGGGCCCGCAGGGGCAGCCGGATCGCGCGATCTCAGGTCCCACGTTCTCATAGGTGTCACCCCTGACCAGGCTTTCTCAGTCGCCGTTGAGGGAGAGGAGATCCCTGCTTCCCCCGCGCTCTCGGACTCCAACGGCATCCTGACCTTCGAGTTCAGTGACAGCGGATACCCGGAGGGCCCGCTCACCGTCTTCGTGGCGCCGGAGGGCGTCTTCCTCGTCTCCGACATCTCGGTGAGCTCCGTGACGGAGACGTCCGCGCGCGTCACGTGGACGACGAACGCGCTGGGGACGTCGCTCGTCGAGTACGGGACATCCGCTGCCTACGGTTCCACGAGTCCTGCGGACACCTCTCTCGTCTGGGAACATCGTGTCGATCTCGCGGGGCTCCAGCCTGGGACGCTCTACCACTTCCGCGTGGTGTCGGATGATGGTGAGGGTCGGCTCGCCACATCCGGCGATCGCACGTTCCGCACAGCCCATCCGCCTCTCGAGATCGCCGGCGTCGTCGTCGCCGACGTGGGGACGACCTGGGCAACAATCGAATGGGAGACGAGCCGTCCCGCGGACTCACGCGTCGAGTACGGTGAGACGGCGGCGTACGGTTCGAGCACCATCCCCGACCCCGAGGAGGTCGTCGACCACAGCGTGACGATCGACGGGCTCGACCCGGGGACGACGTATCACTTCCGCGCCGCAAGCTACGACGCACACGGCTCGGCGGTCTCCGACGACGGTACCTTCGATACGGGGATCGAGCCGTTGGAGATGACCTCGCCCGTCGTCGAGGAGATCGGGACGACGTCGGCGGTCGTCTCGTGGACGACGACGCGGCCCGCGACGTCGGTACTCGAGATCGGAGAGACGCCGGCGTACGAGCTGCCGGCCGAGGTCGACTCGACGCTCGCCGTCGAGCACATGGTGGAACTCGAGGGGCTGGCGCCGGGGACGGTCTACCACTTCCGCGCGTCGAGCCGTGACGCGTACGGCCAGACCGTGGCGTCGGGGGACGACACGCTCGAGACGGGAGTCGAGCCGCTCGGGATGACACCGCCGGTCGTCGAGGAGACCGGAACGACGTCGGCGATCGTGTCCTGGACGACGACGAGGCCGGCGACGTCGGTGCTCGAGATCGGAGAGACGCCGGCGTACGAGCTGCCGGCCGAGGTCGACTCGGCGCTCGTCTCGGAGCACGTTATCGAGCTTGAGGATCTTGTTCCGGGGACGGTCTACCACTTCCGCGCGTCGAGCCGCGACGGATACGGGCAGACGGTGGCGTCTGCGGACGCCACGCTCGAGACGGAGGTGGAGCCGCTCGGGATGACATCGCCGCTCGTCGGGGACGTCGGAACGACGTGGGCAGTCATCTCCTGGGAGACGAGCCGGCCGGCCCTCTCATCGATCGCCTACGGGCCGACCGCCGCGTACGGCGACACGCTCGACATCGGCGGTGAGTTCGTCACGGAGCACTCGTCCACCCTCTCGGGCCTCGCGGAGGGCGCGCTCTACCACTTCGCGGCGATCTCGATCGACGGGGACGGCGTGGGCGCGGTCTCGGCCGACAGCACGTTCTCAACGCTCGATCCGGGGCCGATGGGACCGCCGACGTTCGAGAACGTCGAGGCGAACCCGGTCTCGGCGACGTCGGTTTCGATCGAATGGAGCACGAACAGGCCGTCGACCTCGCGCGTGTTCTACGGGTGCGGGACCCTCGACTGCTGTACGCCGGCGGACACCACGCTCACGGTCGAGCACAGCGTTCTGCTCCGGGGAATCGTGCCCGGGCGCGACTACTGCTTCGTCGCCCAGAGCGCGTGCGGCCCGGATGTGGGCGAGTCGAGTCCCGGGACCTTCAGGATCGAGCTTCCCGACGGCGAGGAGATCGAGGAGAAGCCCGTCACGATCGTACGCTCGGGCGTCTGGCTCGTCGGTGAGACATCGGCCACGATCCGGTGGGTGGCCGACCGGGCGTGCTCGACGTGGGTGGAGTACGGGCGCGACGACTACTCATCGTCCGCGGCCGCGGCTGAGACCGGTCCGTGTGGATACGAGGCGGTTCTCTCCGGGCTCGCCCCGGCGACCTCCTACCAGTACCGAATCTGGGCCTCCGACGAGATCGGTGGCGCCGTCGTCGGGGCCGAGGGCGTCTTCCAGACGCTCGAGGAGCACGACGGCATGGCGCCCGGGGCGCCCACCGGCTTCACGTGCACGCTCCGGGGCGGCGCCGTCGAGGGGCGCTGGGACGCGAACGCCGAGGCCGATCTCCGGGGCTACTTCGTCTACCGGATGCGTCTGCCGGACATCCGGCCATGTCGCGGTGGCGATGAGGAGAGCCCCGACGGACGCTTCGCGCGGCTCAACGAGCTGCCGCTCTCCGAGCCGGGGTTCCTCGATACGGAGGTTGAAGCGGGGGTCTCGTACGCTTACGAGGTCGTCGCCGTCGACGAGAGTGGAAACGAGAGCGAGCCGTCCGAGCGCCTGGTAGTGCTCGTCGTGCCGCCCGACCCGGACGCGCTCTCGCTCTCGTTCTACCCGAACCCGTTTGTCGAGCGCGCGACCCTGAGCTTCGCGGTGCCCGCCGGCGGCGGCCGCGTGGTCGCGAGGGTCTACTCGGCCGCGGGGAGGCTCGTCGACACCATCGCCGACGGCGACTACGCGCCCGGGCGGTACGAGGCAGTCTGGCACGGGAGAGACGCGACGGGTCGGCAGGCCGCCCCCGGGGTCTACTTCTGTGAGCTGTCGCTCGGGAGTGACGTTCGAAGGGCGAAGATCACGCTCGTCCGCTAGCCCGATGCCCCGCGGCCCCGGCCGGCGAGCGACTGACGTATCTTCCAGGCCCTCTCGGCGAGATTCCGGAGGGTCATGAGCATGGGGTATCGCGGCAGCATGAAGCGCGGCACGGAGATGTCATAGCCGCCGTACTTCCTCTTGTAGTCGCCCGATCCTCCCATGTCGTACCGCGCGATCCCGCGCGCCTTCCAGTACTTCATCGCGTGCCACATGAGTGCCTCGTTCGGCCTCAGGATCTGGTGCTTGCGCCAGCTCGCGCCGCCGAAGAAGTACATCGTATCGTTGTAGGCGGGGAAGATGCCGGTCGCGATGCACTCGTTCTCTTCATTGCGGGCGCGCAGGAGGAGCAGGTTGCCCGAGTGGTGTACATTCCTCACGAGGGCCCGGATGCGGGCGAGGTCGTAGGTCGGCACGAGCGACTGCTTTGCGAAGACGTCGAGGAGCTGCTCGTAGTAGTCGTCGGCGAAGCCCTCATCGTCGGCCTCTTCGATCCTCACGCCGACCTTCGCCGCCTTCCGGATGCAGCGGCGGCACGCGCCCTTCATGCGGGCGAAGAGCTCCTCCTCGGTCTGTGTCAGGTCGATCTCGTAGCCGCGGAAGTGCTCGACGGCGTACCCCCGGGCCGCGCCGTCCGCGCTCTCGGCGTGGCGGTCGCAGACCTCTACGTAGTGGCACCCGAGCTCCCGGAACGCCAGATCGGGAAGGGCGCAGAGAAAGTCCCGGCGATTCGTGCCGGGCGGCAGGTTGAATCCCTGATAGGCCGTCGTCCAGCCCTTGAACGGGCTGCCGAGGATCCTGAGACCGAGCTTGCGGACGACGAGCCCGGTGAAGTACCCGACACGATCGCCGCCGTCGAGCACCTCCGCGACGACCGGTTCGGCGTCCTGCGTCTCGGCCACGAACTCGAGCCAGGGCCTCGTCTGGTAGATCGTGCGGTCGGCGAAGGCGTCGATCTCGCCCCACGGCACCGCGTCGAGATCCAGCCTCTCAAAGCTGATCATCAGATGTGTCCTCAGAGGAAGCGGGGAGGTCTCTCGTTCCGAAGAGCGCGTTCCTGCCCGTCATCTCCATCAGAAGGCCGACCTTGTCGTTCATCCTCAGGCTGGCGGCGTTCCGGATGTCGGTCCGGCAGTCGACGCGCCTCGCGCCCCTCGCGGCCAGCTCCCGGTAGAGCGCGAGCACGAGCTTCGATCCCAGACCCTGTCCCCGGCACTCGGCGGCGACGAAGATCTCGGCGATCTTCGCGATCTCCGGCGAGGAGTCGCGCCACGAACGCCCGCTCGCCCCGGCGGGGCGGACGCCCGGCGGAGCCGGGAGTCTCGTGAGCCTTCGGCTGTCGCTCCTCCGCCCGAGCCCGATGGAGGCGAGGGCCCGCTCCGCGAGCATCGAGACCGCGAGGAGCGGATGCCTGAGTCCGTAGGATCGCCGGTATCTGCGCCAGTCGATGAAGCCGACGCCGTATCCCACGAGCCGCCCCCGGCAGTCGCCGACGACGACGACGACCCGCGGATCGAGGACGGCCTCGGAGCAGAGCGTCCGGTAGGCCCGGGCCGTGCGCATGCCCGAGATCACCTGGCCGCTCGCCTCCATGAGCCTGGCGGCGGCATGGACGTCGCCCCTCTCCAGAGCGCGAAGGACGATCTCGTCGCATGCGTGCTCGGTCACCGTGCCACTCCTCCTGCCTCGCCTCCGCGGCGCGCTCTGCGCACGAGCCAACGCCGTTCGAGGGCCGATCGCTCCTTGTCGGTGAGCGTGTGGATCCCGCGATACTCCACGAGGAAGTCGAGGAGGGTCGCCGCCGGCACGAACCATCCGGGACGGTCGGCGAGCCGCTTGAGGAGTTCCGCGAATCTCGGGTGGACTCTCCCGTCCTCGACGAAGCCCTTCGCGAAGTGCGTGTACATGATGCAGGCGCCACCCTCAGTCTCGAGACGCTCCTGACCTGTTTCGGAGAGCGTCTCGTTGAAGATGCCGACGTCGCCGCCGGCCGAAGACGCGAACCACGCGGCGACGAAGGGCCGCTCCGGATCACGGTACGGCATTCGCGGACAGGCGGTCAACGTGTTCGTCTCCGGGAAGACGAAGTTCCGCACGTAGGAGATTCGCTGTCGGCAGAGGTCGCCCCAGAAGAGCGGATCGCCCTCGATGTGCCCGCGGAACCGGCCGCGGTTTCTGCCGCGGGTGAGAACGTTGTAGGCGGCGCGGTTGAGACCCGAGAGCCGCGCGTCACCCCAGTAGATGTTCTCCTCGCAGTCCGCGTGGTTCGCCATCGTGCGCGGCCACCCGCCGAACTCGCGCCGGAATCGCTCGAGCCCTCTCTCCGTTTCCTCGCGCGTCGACGTGTGGAAGGTCGCCATGTGATACGCGATCTCGAATCCGCGCGCGGCCAGGCTCTTGACCCAGCGGAGATACTCGGGATCATCGCAGGTGGCTCCGCCGACGCGCGGACGCCGCGTACCGCGAAGCGGCCACACGGACTTCGTCGTCCGGAATCCGCAGTCGGCGAGGAAGTCATAGACCGGTGACGCGTTCTCGCGCGTCGACCAGTCGGTGTCGTCGAAGACGGTGAACGCAAACGTCTTTCCGTGCGGCCATGCGATCACGTGCGCTCGTCCTCTCGCGGTCGGGGGAGTCGCTCCGGGAACGTCCGAAGGCGCGACTATACCCCGAACCAGGGGGGCGGACAAGCCGCCGCGGTCAGAGGAGAGCGTGTGAAGGGTCGTTCAGAAGGGCCGCCTGCCGGCCCTCGCACGGGCTCGAGGGGTGGCGCGGCGCGGCGCACGGAGGCCCGGGTTCCGCTAACGTGAACAGGGGTATAGGGATGCCGGCTTGCTGCCCGGGACCCCGGCCGCCCGGCAGGGGGTTCTGGGGGGGTGGTGAAGAAACAGAGAATTTCGCTTGTCAAGAAGCTGGCCTCCATGATAGTATTGACAATAGAAGGTGGAGACGAGTACACTCACGACAACCAAGGCATACTACAGGAGGGTTCGCTCATGAAGAGGTTGATGCTGCCGCTGGTGGCGCTCCTCGCTGTCGTGCTCGCGGTGCCCGCCGGTGCGAGTCTTCTGACCGACTGGTTCGGAGTCAACCTGTCGGTCGGCGTCACCGGCTACTTCAATAACAGCTGGGCGCCAACGCCGGCGACGGCCGACTACCTCGTCGACGACAACTGGAGCTCGTACTTCGGAACGGACCCGTACGGCGGTGAGCAGTTCGACATCGAGGCCATCTACTTCGACAACACGGACACCGAGGCCTACGTCGCGATCGTGACGTCGTTCCCCGGTCCTCCAGGACTGGCCTGGCCGGGTGAGCTCATCCGTTCCGGAGATCTCGCGATCGATCTCGGAGGCGGAACATACGACCTCGGCGTCGACATCGACGGACTGACCGGACTGGTGGCCGACACGGACATCGGCGACTGGTACCAGTCTTCGAGCTACTTCGTCGCCGAGTACGGCATGACGAACTTCACAGGCGGGATTCCATTGGGGACGGCGACCGTGACGGCGTACGACACGGGTCTCACCGAGAGAGGGTTCGGAACCTACGTCTACGAGGCGACGATCGGACTCGGCGCTCTCGGCAACCCCGGCGACGGTGACGAGATCGGGTTGCAGTGGACGATGGGCTGCCGCAACGACGTCATCCAGCTCGACGCCGACTTCGACGGCGAGCCGGTGATTCCGGAGCCCGGCACGCTTCTCCTTCTCGGAAGCGGACTCCTCGGAATGGTCGGCTTCGCGAGGCGCCGCAGGAAGTAAGATCGCGCCCACAAGGCTCTGTTAAGAACGGGGGAGCAGGGACATGTGTCCCTGCTCCCCTTTCTCGTATGCGGTGCGCGCGGCCGGGCGCCGGGGGGAAGACGGGCCGCCGAGCTTGACTCGCGGCTCCCCGCCGGGCTAGAATAGCGCGGCCCGCACGCCCATTCTCTCGCGGCGATGCGGGCGTCTCGTGCCGCATGGACACCGCAGCATTGAGGAGGCTCTGTCGTGGACAAGACCGAAGTGATGTTCAAGGAGCTGACGGAGGCCAACGGGATCTCCGGATTCGAGGACGACGTCGCCGATCTCATGGCGCGCTACGTCAAGGACGTTGCGAGCGTGAGCTTCGACAATCTCGGGAGCATGGTCGCCGAGAAAGTAGGTAAGGCTGACGGTCCGCGCGTGATGCTTGCCGGACACATGGACGAGATCGGCTTCCTGGTGAAGTCGATCACGAAGGAAGGGTTCATCAAGTTCCTTCCCGTGGGCGGCTGGTGGGGGCACGTGGCGCTCGCGCAGCGCGTGCTCATCCGCACGAGGAATGGCGACATCGTCGGCGTGACCGGCTCGAAGGCCCCGCACGTGATCAAGGCCGAGGAACGCAAGAAGGTCCTCGACATCGACGACATGTATATCGACGTCGGTGCGGCCAAGGGATTCGACGTCGAGAAGCGTCTCGGCGTGCGGCCGGGCGACCCGATCGTTCCGATCTCGGATTTCGAGATACTCGGCAACAAGAAGACCTATCTCGCGAAGGCCTGGGACGACCGCATCGGGGTCGCTTCGATTATCGATGTCCTGCACAAGATCGGGAAGCGGCATCCGAACATCGTCTACGGCGTCGGAACGGTGCAGGAGGAGGTCGGTCTCAGGGGCGCGCGAACGAGCGCGAACATGGTCGACCCCGATGTCGCGTTCGCCGTCGACGTCACGATCGCCACGGACACGCCCGGTCTCGAGAGCACCGGCGCCGACCTGGGATCCGGTGCGGGCATCATGGTCTTCGACGCGAGCGCGATCCCGAGCCGCAGGTTGAGGGACCACGTCATCGACGTTGCCGAGAAGAACAAGATTCCGTACTTCCTGACCGCCCTTGCGAGGGGCGGCACGGACACCGGCGTGATCCACCTGAACAGAAAGGGCGTGCCCGCGATGACCTTCGTGGTCCCGGCGCGCTACATTCACGGTCACGTCGGCGTCATTCACAGGAAGGACTACGACAGCCTGGTCAAGCTCATGACGGCCGTCGTGAAGACGCTCGATGCGAAGACGGTGAAGGGGCTCACCCGCTAGCGTGCCGGGGCCGGTCGGGTTCCGACCCGCCCCGGAGGACGGGACCTCGGGGACCGGTGAGCGCGTCGCGCCCGCCGGTCCCCTCGAGCATGGGCGGAGGGATCCGCTCGAGGGGGACAGAGCGTGAGCGAGATCGAGAGGATCTTCGGCAGGACGCCGTGCCTCGTCGGCGTCGCGCATCTCCTGCCGCTTCCGGGAAGCCCGAGGTGGGATGGTGACATGTCCGCCGTCATCGGGCGCGCGGTCGCCGACGCCTCGGCGCTCGAGAGAGCCGGGTTCCACGGAATCATCATCGAGAACTACGGCGACGTTCCGTTCTCTCGCGGCTTCGCCGGGCGCGGTGCCGTCGCCGCGATGGCCGCGGTCGGCGCCCGCGTCCGCGACCGCGTCGCGCTTCCGCTCGGCGTGAACGTTCTCAGGAACGACGCGCTCTCGGCAGTCGCCGTCGCGGCCGCGATCGACGCTTCCTTCATTCGCGTGAACGTGCATGTCGGCGCCGCCGTGACCGACCAGGGAATCGTCGAAGGCGAAGCGATGGAGACGATGCGCGCGATCCGGGCGACGAAGCCGGACCTCGCGGTCTTCGCCGACCTCATGGTGAAGCACGCCGCTCCTCTCGGCGGCCGATCGCTGGAGGCGTCGGCCTCGGACGCCGTCGAGCGCGGACTCGCCACGGCCGTGATCGTCACGGGTGATGCGACGGGAGCGGCCGCCTCGCTCGATGACGCGCGACGGGCGGCTTCGGCTGTCCCCGGCACGCCGGTGTTCGTCGGGAGCGGTGTGAACGTCGAGACCGTCGCGGCCGCGCTCGCCGCCGCGGACGGGGTCATCGTAGGCTCCGCGCTCATGGCGGACGGCGTTGCCGGCGGACCGATCGAAGAGGCGCGCGCCGCGGCGGTCGTGCGTGCCGCCAGGGCGGAATCGAGCTAGCTCGGCCGGCGCAGCTGCCGCGCCGTGGCGACGGCTCTTGACTCTGTGGAGGAACGATGGTCAGGATCTACGACAGCCGCGAGGGGAGAAAGAGGGAGTTCGTCCCCGTCAACGAGGGTCGCGTCGGGATGTACTTCTGCGGCATGACGGTCCAGTCGGAGCCGCACGTCGGTCACATGCGCGTCGTGCTCGTGGCGGACGTCTTCCGACGCTACCTCCGGTACCGGGGCTACGACGTGACGCTCATCATCAACTTCACGGACATCGACGACAAGATCATCGAGAAGGCCGAGGCCGAGGGCGTCGAGTACACCGAGATCGCGCGGCGCAACATCGACAGGTTCATGGAGTTTCAGCGGTTCCTCGGGGTCGAGGACGCCGACCGCTACCCGCGGGCGACCGGTCACATCGCCGAGATCATCGGGCTCGTCGAGCGGCTCGTCGAGCGCGGGGTGGCCTACGAGTCGGGCGGTGACGTCTACTTCGAGGTCCGGAAGTGGCCGTCGTACGGCAAGCTCTCGAAGAAGAACCTCGACGATCTCATCGCCGGGGCGAGCGAGCGGGTCGAAATCGACGACCGGAAGCGTCATCCGGAGGACTTCTGCCTCTGGAAGGCCGCGAAGGAGGGCGAGCCGTCGTGGGAGAGCCCCTGGGGTCCGGGGCGGCCGGGCTGGCACATCGAGTGCTCGGCGATGTCCATGAAGTACCTCGGCGAGCACTTCGACATCCACGGCGGCGGGACCGAGCTCATCTTCCCGCACCACGAGAACGAGATGGCGCAGGCCGAGGCGGCTACCGGCAAACCGTACGTGAATCACTGGGTCCACCACGGCCTCGTGAACCTGGTCGGCGAGAAGATGTCGAAGTCGACCGGGCACTTCAAGACGATGGCCGAGATCTCGCAGCGGTTCCCCGCGGACGTCGTGCGCTTCTACCTTCTCTCGACGCACTACCGTTCCGAGATCGAGTTCTCGGACGAGCGCCTGAGCGAGGCGGCGGCCGCCGTCGAGCGGTTCGAGAACCTGTTCCGTACCCTCGCGCGGCTCGTCGGTCCCGAGGGCGAGGGCGGAGAGGCCGGCAAGCCGTCGACCGAGGCCGCAGAGGCCCGCGAGCGGTTCCTTGCGGCCATGGACGACGACCTCAACACGGCCCAGGCCATCGGACACCTCTTCGAACTCGTCCGGGTCGTGAACCAGGAGGTTGAGGCGGGTGCCGATCCGGACACGCTCCGGGCGGACCGCGCCATCCTGAGGGAACTCGCGGGCATTCTGGGCCTCCTCGCGGGGATCGGGGCGCAGGCAGGGGAGATCCCGAAGAACATTCAGGAACTTGTCGAGGAGCGCTCGAGGGCGAGAGAGGCGAGGGACTGGACGAGGGCGGACGAGGTCAGGGCACTCATCGAGGAGGCCGGATACGCGGTCGAGGACACGGCCGAGGGTCCTGTGGTCCGGAAGACGCGCTAAGCGCGGTCCCGAAGGGCGTTTTGGCGGTTGACAGGCGGGCCTCCAGGGAATATGATATCCGGTTTGTAGCTGGGCTTTCTGGACGAAATCCCCGCAGCCGGGTGAGTGAGTACCCAGGCTGGCGTAGCTCAATGGTAGAGCGCCTCACTTGTAATGAGGGGGTTGGGGGTTCGAGTCCTCTCGCCAGCTCCAACATACACCGTGCAGCCACTCAGTCGGCGGCACGTGCGATAGACGTCGGACGGGGGGGTTCCCGAGCGGTCAAAGGGAACAGACTGTAAATCTGTCGGCGAAGCCTTCGGAGGTTCGAATCCTCCCCCCCCCACCACGGTCCGACCGACATCGATGCGGACGATCGGTGCGGGAATAGCTCAGTTGGCTAGAGCATCAGCCTTCCAAGCTGAGGGTCGCGGGTTCGAGTCCCGTTTCCCGCTCCAGAATCGGGACCCCGAAAGATCGTTCAGGGGTTGACTGCCGACTGCTGGGCTGGTACACTTGTCGTTCGGTTTGTAATTTCGGAGAGCGAACGGGCGGCCGTCGCCCGAGGCGCGCGTGTACGCCCACGTAGCTCAGTCGGTAGAGCGCATCCTTGGTAAGGATGAGGTCACCGGTTCAATCCCGGTCGTGGGCTCCACCACCAGCGAGCGTACGGTCCGCGAACACGTGAGCGCACCAAGAGACCGGCTTCCGAGAGATCGACGCGGCAGTTCAAGGGGGAGACGCAGATGGCGAAGGCGAAGTTTGAGAGGACGAAGCCTCACGTGAACGTGGGGACGATCGGCCACGTGGACCACGGGAAGTCGACGCTGACGGCGGCGATGACGCTGTGCCTTGAGAAGCACGGTCTTGCGGAGTACATCCCGTTCGACCAGATCGACAAGGCGCCCGAGGAGCGGGAGCGCGGGATCACGATTGCGACGTGCCACGTGGAGTACGAGAGCGAGAAGCGGCACTACGCGCACGTGGACTGTCCGGGGCACGCGGACTACGTGAAGAACATGATCACGGGCGCGGCGCAGATGGACGCGGCGATCGTGGTGGTGAGCGCGGCGGACGGGCCGATGCCCCAGACGCGAGAGCACATACTTCTTGCGCGTCAGGTGGGCGTGCCGACGATCATCGTGTACATGAACAAGATTGATCAGGTGGACGATCCTGAGCTTCTGGATCTGGTGGAGCTTGAGGTTCGGGAGCTGTTGTCGGAGTACGAGTTTCCGGGGGACGACATTCCTGTGATTCGGGGTTCGGCCCTGAAGGCGCTGGAGTGCGGGTGCGGTGGCGAGGAGTGCGAGAACTGCAAGTCGGTTCACGAGCTTCTGAGCGCGATGGACGCGTACATTCCGGATCCGGTTCGTGAGATCGACAAGCCGTTTCTGATGCCGATCGAGGACGTGTTTTCGATCACGGGACGTGGGACGGTGGGTACGGGTCGGATCGAGCGCGGCGTCGTCCACACGAGTGACAAGGTCCAGATCGTGGGGATCCGGGAGACGCGCGACACGGTGGTGACGGGCGTGGAGATGTTCCGGAAGATTCTGGACGAGGGTCAGGCGGGAGACAACGTCGGCCTTCTTCTTCGTGGAGTCGAGAAGACGGACCTCGAGCGCGGGATGGTGGTCTGCGCGCCGAAGAGCGTGACGCCTCACACGAAGTTCATGGGGAAGGCGTACATTCTGACGCGGGACGAGGGCGGGCGTCACACGGCGTTCTTCGAGGGATACCGACCTCAGTTCTACTTCCGGACGACGGACGTGACGGGAGTGGCGAGTCTTCCGGAGGGCACGGAGATGGTGATGCCGGGCGACAACGTGGAGCTGACGGTGGAGCTGATCACGCCGATCGCGATGGAGGACGGTCTCCGGTTCGCGATCCGCGAGGGCGGCCGCACCGTGGGCGCCGGCACCATCACCAAGGTCATCGAGTAGGAACCGAGTCCGCGCCGTGATGAGCCGGCTGCGCCGGGCTTCCAGCGCGTGAAACCACCGGGGCGTGTGCGATGAGAGAGATTGTGGTGCTGGCTTGCACCGAGTGCAAGCGCCGCAATTACACATACACGAAGAACAGACAAAAGCATCCGGACCGCCTGGAGTACAAGAAGTACTGTCGCTTCTGCATGAAGCACACGGTGCACAAGCAGACGCGGTAGGCTTGGGCCAAAGGGTAGTCCGCCGAGAGTCGCGAGCAGGCCTGTAGCTCCAATTGGTAGAGCGCCGGTCTCCAAAACCGGATGTTGGGGGTTCGAATCCCTCCAGGCCTGCCAACGCTGTCCTACTCCGGGCGTTCGGTCGGGTGAGAGATGTTTCAGAGACTGGTCAAGTTCATCAAAGAGGTCAGGAACGAGCTCAAGCGGGTCTCGTGGCCTTCGGCTGAGGAGATCCGCGGTTCGACGACGGTCGTCATCGTCGTGATCCTGCTCCTCTCCGTGTTCATTGGCCTGGTCGACCGGGCGCTGGCCTACCTGGTGAGCCTCGCTTTCGGTTAGCCGTCGTTGAACACACAGGCACTGGGAACCCGCGGACGGGGTACTGCGCCTTGAAGCAGTGGTACGCGATCCACACGTACTCGGGTCACGAGTACAAGGTGAGGGAGAAGCTCGAGCGGACGATCGAGGAGTCCGGGCTCGGCGAGCGCTTCGGCCAGATCGTCATCGCGACGGAGGAGTTCGTCGAGATGAAGGACGGGAAGCGGCGCACGGCGGAGCGGAAGCTCTTCCCCGGCTACCTTCTGATCGAGATGGAGATGGACGATCAGACCCGGTACCTCGTCACGAACACGGCCGGCGTGTCGTCGTTCATCGGGACGACCTCCGGGCCGCAACCGCTCGAGGCGCACGATATCGACCGTATCCTCGGTCGGATCGAGCGGAAGCCGTCGAAGGAGAAGCCTGAGATCCCGTACCAGGTAGGCGAGCAGGTGCGCGTGATCGATGGACCGTTCACCGGATTCACCGGCCTCATCGACGAGATCGACGCCGAGCGCGGGAAGGTCAAGGTGATGGTGTCGATCTTCGGAAGAGCGACGCCGGTCGAGCTGGACTTCCTGCAGGTCGAGTCGACGTAGGGCGAGGGCGCGCGACGCCGGTCAGGTGCCGGCGCGATGGCGAAACGCACAGAGGACGGAGCAATGGCCAAGAAGGTTATCGGAACAGTGAAGCTTCAGATCCCCGCCGGGCAGGCGACGTCGGCTCCTCCTGTCGGGCCGGCGCTCGGCCCCTACGGTATCGACATCGGCGGGTTCTGCAAGCAGTTCAACGCGAAGACGCAGGGACAGCCCGGGATGATCATCCCCGTGGTGCTCTCCATCTATCAGGACAGGACGTTCAGTTTCATCACGAAGACCCCGCCTGCCTCGGTTCTCCTTAAGAAGGCGGCAGGGCTGGCGAAGGGATCTCCCGTCCCGAACAGGGACAAGGTCGGCACGGTGACGCGCGCGCAGCTTCTCGAGATCGCGAAGCTCAAGGCGCCGGACCTGAACGCCGCCGACGACGAGGCCGCGATGAAGCTGATTGCGGGGACCGCGAGGAGCATGGGTATCGACGTGGTCGGGTAGCGGACCCCGGACGACCGCAACCGCGCGGGCAAGCGGGAGGATCGGCGACGATCCGTCTGAAAGGAAGAGCGGATGAAGCACAGCAAGCGCTACAGCACGGCCGCAGAGAAGGTCAAGGCCGAGGGGCCGTACGACCTGGACCGCGCGGTCGAGCTGGCGAAGGAGTCCGCGACCGCGAACTTCGATGAGACTGTTGAGGTGGCGCTGCGCCTCGGCGTCGACCCGAAGCGGTCCGACCAGCAGGTCCGCGGGACCGTCGTCCTGCCCCACGGCACGGGCCGCTCCGTGCGCGTGCTCGTTCTCGCGAAGGGCGAGAAGGTCAGCGAGGCCGAGGAGGCCGGAGCCGACTACGTGGGCGCGGACGAGTACATCGAGAAGATCCAGGGCGGCTGGCTCGACTTCGACACGGTGGTTGCGACGCCGGACATGATGCGCGACGTCGGGAAGCTCGGCAAGATCCTCGGGCCGCGCGGCCTCATGCCGAACCCGAAGACCGGCACCGTGACGTTCGACATCGCTCGCGCCGTGTCGGACGCGAAGGCCGGGAAGGTCGAGTACCGGACGGACAAGACCGCCAACGTCCACGTGGCGATCGGCAAGGCTTCGTTCGAGGTTCCGATGCTGCGGGGCAATCTTCTGGAGCTCGTCCGCGAGATCGTTCGCGCGAAGCCCGCGGCGGCCAAGGGGCAGTACATCAGGCACGCGACGATCACGTCGACGATGGGCCCCGGTGTCACCATCAGTGTCACGTCCCTGACGGACGCCATCAAGCAGTAGACCGGAAGAACCGGCGCAAGAGAAGCTGAGAGGCGACGATGCAGAAACACGAGAAAGAGGCGAACGTCGAGGTGCTGGCGAAGCAGCTGGAGGGGAAGGGCGTCATCCTGCTCTCCGACTTCACCGGGATGGACGTCGCCGCCGCCACGGAGATCAGACGCCAGTTCCGCGAGGCCTCGGTCGAGTTCCGCGTCGTGAAGAACACGCTCGCGAAGCTGGCCGCGGAGAAGGCCGGGATGGAGGTTCTCGGATCCCACCTGACGGGGCCGAACGCCCTCGTCATGGCGGAGAGCGATCCGGCGGCCGCCGCCAAGATCCTCGCGGAGTTCGAGAAGAAGAACAAGACCCCGCAGATCCGGATGGGGATCATCGACTCGAACGTCGTGACGGCCGGACAGATACGGGAGATCGCGACCCTGCCGGGCCGCGAGGTCCTCCTGGGACAGATCGCGGCCGGTATTCAGGCGCCCGTGTCGGCCTTCGCGAGGACGCTCGGGGAGATCCTGAGGACGTTCGTCTCGACGCTCGATGAGATACGGAAGACGAAGGAGGAGGGCGGCGCCTGAGGCGTCGGCGGTCTCTCCTTTCTGACCGTCCCCGCGACGCTACGCGAGAAGGCGGTCGGCGCCCGGACGAGGCCCGAGATCGGGGCGGGGCGCTGAGGTGAGAAGAGAGGGCTTCGAAGAAGGGCGATCCCAGACGAAGTGGCCCGTTGGAGGTGGATGATGGCAGAGGAGAAGAAGGACGTAGTCGAGACGGCCGAAGCCCCCGCCGAGGAGAAGAAGGAGACCAAGGCGGAGGAGAAGAAGGAGAAGAAGGCCGCTCCGAGCAAGACCATCGAGAAGATGCTGGACACGATCGAGAAGATGACCGTGCTCGAGATGGCCGAGCTGGTCAAGGCCCTCGAGGACCGCTTCGGGGTCACCGCGGCCGCTCCGGTCGCGATCGCCGCGGCGCCGGCGGCCGGTGGCGGTGAGGCCGCCGGTGAGGAGAAGACGGAGTGGGACGTCGTGCTCGCCGAGACGGGTGAGAAGAAGTTCCAGGTCGTCAAGGTCATCCGGCAGGTCACCGACCTCGGCCTCAAGGAGGCCAAGGGCATCGTCGACAACCCCGGCCAGCCCGTGAAGAAGGGCGTGACGAAGGAAGAGGCCGAGGAGGTCAAGAAGAAGCTCGAGGAGGCGGGAGCCAAGGTCGAGCTGAAGTAGGAAGTGCTCTTCGGGGCGTCCGCGCCGCGACGGGCCTGGGGCCCGGATCGCGAGGAGGCGCGGCTCTCCGGAGAGGCATCGCGGAGGGGTGTGTCCGCCCCGACCCTCGGGGGCGGGCCGGCGCACCCGCGGCGGTCGTTTCGTCTTCGTGACGGAGGATGATGGAGCAGTGAGCGGAACCCACAGCGCAGAGCGAGTGACGTTTTCGAAATATCCGGTGGTCCGCGAGCTTCCCATGCCGAACCTCCTGGACGTCCAGCTTGCCTCATTCAAGGCGTGCCTCGGTACGGGGAAGCCGGGTGAGGAGTCCGGGCTCGACGGGATCTTCAGGAAGTTCTTCCCGGTGGAAGGCCATCAGGGGACGTATACCCTCGAGTACAAGGGGTACCGCCTCGGGCAGCCCAAGCACTCGATCCAGGAGTGCCGCGAGAGGAACCTCACGTACGAGGCACCTCTCAAGGCGACGCTCCGGCTCGTGCACTGGGAGCCAAGGGAGGGCGGACAGAGGAGGCTCCTCGAGGCCGAGGAGTCGGAGATCTACCTCGGAGACATCCCGCTCATCACGGAGAGGGGTACGTTCCTCGTGAACGGGGCCGAGAGGGTCATCGTCAGTCAGCTGCATCGCTCTCCCGGCGTCTTCTTCCAGGACAAGCTGCACCCGAACGGGACGACGCTCTACTTCGCGAAGGTCATTCCCTACCGCGGAACGTGGGTCGAGGTTCGGATGGGCATCAAGGACGAAATGTACATCCGGACCGACAGGCGTCATCAGTTCAGGATGACGACCTTCCTGCGCGCCCTGGGGTATTCGCGCGACGAGGACATCCGCGCCCTCTTCTACCAGTCCGAGGACGTCGAGATCCCCTCGGGGCGGCCGACGCGGAGTATGCCGCCGTGCGGCCGGCTCTTCGCGGAGAACGTGATCGACAGGGAGACCGGAGAGCTCGTCGGCGAGCGCGGGGAACTCATCGAGCCGAAGCACGTGAAGCGCCTCAAGGAGCTGGGAGTCCTCTCCGTCCGCGTCCTGGAGACGGAGACCGCGAAGATCAGGGTGAGGAAGAACGAGGAGAAGGACACCGAGCTCATCGACAGGATCGTCGCCCGCACCTACAAGGATCCGTCCTCGGGCGAGATCGTGGTCAAGAACGACGAGAAGCTGACCGAGACCGTCATCCAGCTTCTCAGGAAGGCAGGCATCCGCGAGGTTGAGCTGGTTCGCATGGATCCGACCGACGCCAAGGTCGTCGAGTCCACGTTTGCCCGCGACAAGACGCACTCCGAGGAGGAAGCACTCCAGGAGATCTACAAGACCATGAAGGGCGGCAACCTCCCATCGATCGACGCGGGGCGGGAGCTCGTGGAACGGATGTTCTTCGATCCGAGCCGCTACGACCTCAAGACCGTCGGCCGGTACAAGATCAACCGGCAGCTGCGCATCCCCGACGCCGAGATTCCGCTCGATACGGTCTGCCTGACGAGAAGGGACTTCATCGCGACGATCCACGCAGTGCTCGACGTCGTGAAGGGAAGACGTGAGATCGACGACATCGATCATCTCGGGAACCGGCGCGTCCGGTCGGTCGGCGAGCTTCTGGAGAACCAGCTCTCGGCCGGGCTCTCGAGAATGGTGCGCGTGATCCGTGACCGCATGTCGACCGGCGACAACGACGAGCTGGATCTCGCGACCCTCATCAACTCGAGGCCGATCTCAGCAGTCGTTCGGGCGTTCTTCGGGTCGAACCAGCTCTCGCAGTTCATGGAGCAGACGAACCCTCTCGCCGAACTGACGCACAAGCGCCGTCTCTCGGCGCTGGGTCCCGGTGGCCTGACGAGAGAGCGTGCCGGCTTCGAAGTCCGCGACGTTCACTACAGCCACTACGGACGGATGTGCCCCATCGAGACGCCCGAGGGGCCGAACATCGGGCTCATCAGTTCGCTCTCGACGTACGGGCGCATCAACGACTACGGCTTCATAGAGACGCCGTATTTCAAGGTCGAGAACGGGATCGTGACCGATCGCGTCGACTTTCTGACGGCTTCGGAGGAGGACCAGTACATCATCGCGCAGGCCGGCCAGCGGCTCGACAAGGACGGGAAGATCATCGAGAGTTCGCTTCTCGCGCGATACAAGGACGACTTCCCGATGGTTCGGCGCGAGGAGGTCCAGTACATGGACGTCTCGCCGAAGCAGCTCGTCTCCGCCGCGGCCGCGCTCATCCCGTTCCTCGAGCACGACGACGCGAACAGGGCGCTCATGGGGTCGAACATGCAGCGCCAGGCCGTGCCTCTGCTCAAGACCGAGACGCCGTTCGTCGGAACGGGCATCGAGCACAGAGTCGCGGTCGACTCGGGCGCCGTCACGATCTCCAAGCACGGCGGCGTCGTCGAGCTGGTCGACGCCGAGACCATCGCGATCCGGCACGGCGAAACGCTCGACGGGTCCGAGGCGGTTGACGAGTATCACCTCCGGAAGTTCCAGAGGACGAACCAGAACACGTGCATCAACCAGCGTCCGGTCGTAAAGGTCGGGCAGCGTGTCGAGTCGGGCGGCGTCATCGCCGACGGATCGGCGACGAACGACGGCGAACTCGCGCTCGGCGCGAACCTCCTCGTGGCGTTCATGCCGTGGGAGGGCTACAACTTCGAGGACGCGATCCTTGTGTCCGAGCGGCTTCTGAAGGGCGACAAGCTCACGTCGATTCATATCGAGGAGTTCGAGTCGCAGGTGCGCGAGACGAAGCGGGGTCTCGAGGAGTTCACGCCCGAGATTCCGAACGTCAGCGAGGAGCGTCTGAAGAACCTCGACGACAACGGCCTCGTTCGGGCCGGAGCCAGCGTCAAAGCCGGGGACATCCTCATTGGGAAGGTCACGCCGAAGGGCGAGACCGAGCTGACTCCCGAGGAGAACCTGCTCCGCGCTATCTTTGGAGACCGCGCGGGCGACGTGCGCGACACTTCTCTCAAGGCACCGCCAGGGATGAACGGCATCGTGATCGACACGAAGCTCTTCTCGCGGCGAGCCAGAGACGAGCGCAGCAAGAAGGTCATCCAGAAGGAGATCGAGCGGATCCGTTCCGAGGCCCGCACATCGGCCAAGCGCCTCGCGAGAGAGCGGGATCGCAGGATCTTCAACATCATCGAGGGGATGAAGACGAAGTCGCTCCGCGACCGCCGGACGAACGAGCTTGTGATCCGGGCGGGCCGCAACGTCAACGACGACGTCATGAGGCTCCTCAGGCTCGACAAGCTCGACTGGGAGGACGGGGTCGTCAGCGACGACGCTGCGAACCGCAAGGTCGCGGCGCTCTACGAGGAGTATCAGGACAGACTCGACGACGTAGAGCCCGAGCGCGACCGGCTGATCGACAAGCTGAAGCTCGGGGAGGATCTCCCGCGGGGCGTCGTGAAGCTCGCGAAGGTCTACGTGGCGACGAAGCGAAAGCTCTCCGTCGGCGACAAGATCGCCGGACGCCACGGGAACAAGGGTGTCGTCGCGAAGATCATGGCCGAGGAGGATATGCCGTACCTGCCTGACGGCCGTTCGGTGGACATCGTTCTGAATCCGCTCGGCGTGCCGTCCAGAATGAACCTGGGGCAGATCCTCGAAACGCACCTCGGCTGGGCCGCGGCCCAGCTCGGGTACGACGCCGCGACGCCTGTCTTCAACGGCGCCACGGTCGACAGCATCAAGAAGGAACTCACGAGGGCCGAGCTCCCGGACTCCGGAAAGACCGTGCTCTACGACGGCCGGACAGGCCAGCCGTTCGAGAATCAGGTGACCGTCGGTTACATCTACACGATGAAGCTCCTCCACCTCGTGGACGACAAGATCCACGCCCGCTCCATCGGGCCGTACTCGCTCGTGACGCAGCAGCCCCTCGGCGGGAAGGCGCAGTTCGGCGGACAGCGGTTCGGCGAGATGGAGGTGTGGGCGCTCGAGGCATACGGAGCGGCCCACACGCTTCAGGAGCTTCTCACGGTGAAGTCCGACGACGTCGTCGGGCGTTCGAAGACGTACGAGGCGATCGTCAAGGGTCAGGATCCGCCCAAGCCGGGCACGCCCGCATCGTTCGACGTTCTCATCCGCGAGCTTCAGAGCCTCGGACTGGACGTCACTCTGGTGCGAGACTAGGCGCCGCTCAGGAGGGATGGTTCGTGTATTTCGGCATCTTCGACGAAGGTCGTGAGGCCCAGGACTTCAAGGCGATCCAGATCCGTCTGGCGTCACCGGAGGCGATCAGGAGCTGGTCGCACGGCGAGGTGACGCTCCCCGAGACGATCAACTACCGGTCGTTCAAGCCTGAGAAGGGCGGCCTCTTCTGCGAGCGGATCTTCGGTCCGGTGAAGGACTGGGAGTGCAACTGCGGCAAGTACCGGCGGATCCGCTACCGCGGCATGATATGCGAGAACTGCGGCGTCGAGGTGACGCAGTCCAAGGTGCGGAGAGAGCGCCTCGGTCACATCGAACTGGCCGTGCCGGTCGCGCACGTCTGGTTCTTCCGCGGCAATCCGAACATCATCGGCCGCCTCTTGGACATGAAGCGCCGCGACCTCGAGCGCGTGCTCTACTACGAGTCCTACATCGTGCTCGATCCCGGCTCGACGGACCTCAAGATCGGTGAGCTTCTCTCGGGCGAGCGGATGGCGGAGTACTCGCAGGACCCGGAGAGCGGTCTCAGGGCGGTTATGGGCGCGGGCGCGATCATGGAGCTCTTCGAGAAGGTCGATGTGGAGACCAGCTACCACGAGTTGAGGGCTCTCGTGAGAGATCCGTCGGCGACGAAGCAGGCGAAGAAGAAGGCCCTGAAGCGGCTTCAGGTCTTCGACGCCTTCCGCGGGTCGGGCAACGAGCCCGTCTGGACCATCATGGACGTGATCCCGGTGCTTCCGCCCGATCTCCGGCCGCTCGTGCCGCTCGAGGGCGGGCGGTTCGCAACGTCGGATCTGAACGACCTCTACCGTCGTGTGATCTACCGGAACAACCGGCTCAAGAGTCTGCTGAAGATCAAGGCACCCGAGATCATCCTCAGAAACGAGAAGAGGATGCTCCAGCAGGCCGTCGACGCCCTCTTCGACAACGGAAGGGGCTCCAGGGCGGTCCGCGGTCGCGGACGGCGCGTCCTGAAGTCGCTCTCGCATCTCCTGAAGGGCAAGAAGGGCCGCTTCCGTCAGAACCTGCTCGGCAAGCGGGTCGACTACTCGGGCCGGTCGGTGATCGTGGTCGGACCCGAGCTCAAGCTTCACCAGTGCGGCATCCCGAAGACGATGGCGCTCGAGCTCTTCAGTCCGTTCATCGTGCGGAGGCTCCAGGAGCTCGATCACGCTCAGACGGTGAAGGCCGCGAAGAATCTGATCGAGCGGAAGAGCCCCGAGGTCTGGGACGCGCTCGAGGACGTCATCACCGATCATCCGATCTTCCTGAACCGCGCGCCGACGCTCCACCGCCTCGGCATCCAGGCCTTCGAGCCGATCCTCGTTGAGGGCAAGGCGATCCGGATTCATCCGCTCGTCTGCACCGCGTTCAACGCGGACTTCGACGGAGATCAGATGGCGGTCCACGTCCCGCTCTCGTTCGAGGCGCAGATCGAGAGCCGCGTGCTCATGATGTCGACGAACAACATCCTTCTCCCCGCGAACGGGAAGCCGGTGGCCAGTCCGTCGCAGGACATCGTGCTCGGCTGCTACTACCTGACGAAGTCGGTCGCGTGGTCGCCGGAGGAGGCCGAGAAGGTCCACGCCTTCGCCGATACCGACGAGGTCGTCTTCGCCCTCGACCAGGGGCGGGTCGACCTGCACGAGTGGATCAAGGTACGCGTGCAAGGGAGGACCAGGGTCACGACGCCGGGTCGTGTCATCTTCAACGCGATCATCCCGGACGAGCTGGGCTACGTGAACCAGTGTCTCGACGTCGGCAAGCTCAGGAACCTCGTGATGAAGTGTCACCGCGTGCTCGGCCAGGCGAAGACGGCGGAGGTGCTCGACAACCTGAAGGACCTCGGCTTCCACTACGCCACCGTGGCGGGCATCACGATCAGCGTCGACGACGTCGTGGTTCCCGACGACAAGCGCGAGATTCTGGCCTCAGCGGAGACGGAGGTCGCGAGGATCCGCAAGTACTACCACGACGGTGTCATCACCGACGCGGAGCGGTACAACCGCGTCGTCGACACGTGGACGCACGCGGCTGGCGACGTCGCGGACGCGATGGCGGTCGCGCTCGAGGGGGACAGCGGCGGCTTCAATCCGATCCACATGATGGCCGACTCCGGCGCTCGTGGGTCGAAGGACCAGATCCGTCAGCTCGCCGGGATGCGCGGACTCATGGCGAAGCCGCAGAAGAAGCTCACGGGCCAGATGGGCGAGATCATCGAGTCGCCGATCAGGTCGAACTTCCGCGAGGGCCTCACGGCGCTCGAGTACTTCATCTCGACGCACGGCGCGCGCAAGGGCCTCGCCGACACGGCTCTCAAGACGGCCGACGCGGGGTATCTCACGCGGCGCTTGGTCGATGTGGCCCAGGAGGTCGTTGTCAGCGAGTACGACTGCGGAACCGCACGCGGGATCACGTCGACGCCGCTCACCGAGGCCGGCAAGATCGTCGAGCCACTCCACGAGAGGGTGCTCGGCAGGGTCGCGGCCGAGGACGTGCTCGACCCCGCGACGGACGAGGTGATCATCAAGCGGAACCAGCTGATCGACGAGGAGGCCACGGAGCGCCTCCGAGACATGAACGTCGAGAAGGTCCGGATCCGCTCCGTGCTCACGTGCGAGTCGTCGCACGGCGTCTGCGCCATGTGCTACGGCCGGAATCTCGCGACCGGCAGGATGGTCGAGATCGGCGAAGTCGTCGGGATCGTCGCCGCCCAGTCGATCGGGGAGCCCGGCACGCAGCTGACGCTTCGTACCTTCCACATCGGAGGGACGTCGGCGCGTATCGCCGAGGTCTCGAAGCGGGAGGCCGGAGCGTCGGGTACGGTCGCGTACGGGTTCGACAAGTCGTCGAACGTGCGGACCGACTCCGACGGCAACCCGGTCATGATCGGGCGCAGCGCGCGACTCACGATCGATGGTGACGATGGCAGGACGAGGGCCTACAACGTTCCGTACGGCGCCGTGCTTCGCGTCGCCGAGGGCGATCACGTCGAGGAGGGTGAGACGCTCTTCGAGTGGGACCCCTACAACGATCCGATCATCGCGCGGTCCGGCGGGACGGTCAAGTTCATCGAAGTCGAGGAGGGGCGGACGATGGAGCGCGTCGCCGACGAGGCGACCGGTCACCGGGAACGCGTCGTCGTCGAGGACCCCGAGAAGGATCTCCACCCCTCGCTCGTCGTCATGTCGAAGTCCGGGAAGTCGGTCGGCGAGTACATTCTGCCGACGGGCGCCAGGATCTTCGTCGGCAACGGAGATGCGATCAACGCGGGAACGGTTCTCGCGAAGATCCAGCGGGAGTTCGGGAAGACGCGCGACATCACGGGCGGTCTCCCGAGGGTCGAGGAGCTCTTCGAGGCGCGTCCTCCGAAGAACCCCGCGACCGTCAGCGAGATCGACGGAGTCGTGAGCTTCGGCGCTGTCAAGAAGGGCATGCGCGAGATCACGATCACCGGAGAGGGCATCGACAAGACGTACAAGCTTCCCCACGGAACGCACCTGAGGGTCCACGACGGGGACAGCGTCAAGGCCGGTGACCGTCTCTCCGAGGGGCCGATCAACCCGCACGACATCCTCGCGATCAAGGGCGAGAAGGCCGTGCAGGAGTATCTGTTGAACGAGATCCAGGAGGTCTATCGCCTCCAGGGCGTGAAGATCAACGACAAGCACATCGCCATGATCGTCCGGCAGATGCTCCAGAGGGTGCGAGTCGTCGACCCCGGCGATACGAAGTTCCTCGAGGACGACGTTGTCTCGAGGTCCGACTTCGAGGCCGAGAACCGCCGTGTCAACGAGGAGAACAAGGCCATCAAGGAGAAGGACAAGAAGCTCCAGCCGGCGCAGCATGAGCCTCTCCTTCTCGGCATCACGAAGGCGGCCCTCACGACTGACAGTTTCATCTCGGCCGCTTCGTTCCAGGAGACGACGCGCGTTCTCATGATGGCCGCGACGAGGGGGTCGGTCGACACGCTCCGCGGACTCAAGGAGAACGTGATCATCGGACGGAGAATCCCGGCCGGCACCGGTCTCGAGGAGTACGACGCGGTCAGCGTCACGAAGCCGGAGCCGCCGAAGCCGAGGGTCGTTGAGCGGCCCGACGAGGCGCCCGAGGGGGACGTGGGAATGATCACGTCCGCGGGCTCCTAGCCTCGACAGCTGCGATCGGCCGAGGATACGGGTCAGAAGCGCACGAGGAGGATGGATTGCCGACGATCAACCAGCTCATCAGACACGGTCGCAAGAAGCGACTGAAGAAGAAGCCCGCCCGGGCGCTCCAGGGGCACCCGCAGCGACGCGGGATCTGCACCAGGGTGTACACGACGACGCCGAAGAAGCCGAACTCGGCGCTGCGGAAGGTCGCCAGGGTTCGCCTCATGAAGGGCGACTCGGTGACCTCGTACATTCCGGGTGAGGGGCACAACCTGCAGGAGCACTCGGTTGTGCTCATCAGAGGCGGTCGAGTCAAGGACCTGCCGGGCGTGAGGTATCACGTCATCCGCGGTCCGCTCGACGCAGCCGGGGTCGACGGGCGGAGGCAGTCGCGGTCCAAGTACGGTACGAAGCGACCGAAGTAGGAGGCGGAGCGGCCCGCGCGGCGCCGCCCGAGGGGCGGGCCCGCGAGGACGCATTCGGAGGGAGAGAGGATGCCCAGGAGGCGTGAGGTCCCGAAGAGGCTACGCGAGCCCGACCTCAAGTACGGGAGCCCCCTCGTGACGCGGTTCATCAACTGCCTCATGCAGGGCGGGAAGCGCAGCGTCGCGGAGAGAACCTTCTACGGGGCCATGGACATCGTCGCGCAGAGGACCAAGGAGGATCCGCTCCAGGTCTTCGAACGCGCGGTCGGGAACGTGAAGCCGATGCTCGAGGTGAAGTCGCGGCGCGTGGGAGGAAGCACCTACCAGGTTCCGATCGAGGTGAGGCCCGAGCGGCGCACCGCGCTGGCTCTGCGGTGGATCATCGGGTTCGCGAAGCAGCGCTCGGAGCACACGATGGCCGAGAAGCTGGCCGGCGAACTCGTGGCGGCCTTCAAGAAGGAAGGCGCCGCCATGAAGAAGCGTGACGACACCCACAGAATGGCAGAGGCGAACAAGGCCCTGGCTCACTATCGGTGGTAGTGACTCCGGGAGGGCGGAGGCGTCGTGCACGAGTTCTTCGACGTGAGTTCGGTCGGTAGCGAGTCACCGGCCGCGACGGCTCCTCCGGTGGCGCCCAGGCGCCGGTCGACGTTTGGACGAGAGACGATGGCTCACAAGCGGCAGCTCGACAAGGTCAGGAATATCGGCATCATGGCGCACATCGATGCCGGCAAGACCACGCTCACCGAGCGGATCCTCTTCTACACGGGGAAGGTCCGCCGGATGGGTGAGGTGCACGACGGTGCCGCCGCGATGGACTGGATGGCCCAGGAGCGAGAGAGGGGCATCACCATCACGTCGGCGGCAACGACGTGCTACTGGCTGGATCATCGGATCAACATCATCGACACGCCGGGCCACGTCGACTTCACGATCGAGGTCGAACGGTCGCTGCGGGTCCTCGACGGAGCGATCGCTGTCTTCTGCGCGGTCGGAGGCGTCGAGCCGCAGTCGGAGACGGTCTGGCGGCAGGCGGACGAGTACGGGGTGCCGAAGCTCGCCTTCATCAACAAGCTCGACCGCGTTGGCGCCGACTTCGAGAACGCTCTGAACATGATGGTCGACCGTCTCGGCGCGAACCCCGTCGTCGTCACGATGCCGATCGGGTCTGCCGACACGTTCGGCGGCATCGTGGACGTGGTGCGCATGAAGGCGATCCTCTTCGACGCCGAGAGCCTCGGCGCCGTCTACCACGACGGCGACATACCGGTCGAGCTTCTGCCGGCCGCCGAGAGGCATCGCGAGCGGCTGATCGAGCAGTGCGTCGAGGCCGACGACCGGCTGATGGAGAAGTACGTGCACGGAGAGCAGCTGACCGAGGACGAGATCCACGAGGCCATCCGCGCCGCCACCGTCGCGAACAAGGTGATCCCGGTCTTCTGCGGCTCGGCGCTTCACAACATCGGCGTCCAGGCGGTGCTCGACGCGGTGATCCGCTATCTGCCGTCTCCGAAGGACGTCCCGGCGGTCATCGGGACGAACCCGTTCACGAAGAAGGAGGAGAGCCGCGAGACCTCGGGCGACGCGCCGACGGCGGCGCTCGCCTTCAAGATCGCCAGCGATTCGTACGTCGGGCGTCTGACGTATCTCAGGGTGTACTCCGGGACGCTCAGGAAGAGTTCCCAAGTCCTGAACCCCCGGACCGAGAAGAAGGAGAGGATCGGCAGGATCCTCCTCATGCACGCGAACAAGCAGGAGGATCTCGACGAAGCGCAGGCCGGGGAGATTGTCGCCGTGGTCGGGCCGAAGGGCACGGCCACCGGCGACACGCTCTGCGACCCGAAGAAGCCGATACTCCTCGAGTCGATGCTCTTTCCGAGCCCGGTCGTCTCGCTGGCGATCGAGCCGAAGACGAAGGCAGACGAGGAGAAGCTCGACCAGGCGCTCGGCAGGCTCGCGGAGGAGGATCCGACGTTCGTCACAAAGACCGACGAGGACACCGGACAGCGGATCATCTCGGGCATGGGCGAGCTGCACCTCGAGATCCTGACGGACCGCATGGTTCGGGAGTTCGGCGTTCGCGCGAACATGGGCAAGCCGATGGTCGCCTACCGCGAGACGATCACGAAACCCTCGGAGGGTCGAGGGGAGTTCATCCGGCAGGGCGTCGGCCGCGGCCAGTACGCCGACGTCACGCTTCGGCTCGAGCCGAACCGGAACGGCGGCATCGAGTTCGAGAAGGAGATCCAGGACGGGCAGATCCCCGGCCAGTTCATCCGGCCGATCGAGGAGGGCGCTCGGAGCGCCCTCGAGAACGGCATCCTGGCGGGCTATCCGCTCATCAACGTAAGGGTGACGCTGCTCGACGGAGCGTACGACGACGAGGACTCCTCGGAGATGTCGTTCAAGGCGGCGGGCACGATGGCCATCCGGGACGCGGCGCGTCAGGCTCATCCTGTGCTGCTCGAGCCGATCGTGAGCGTCGAGATCGTCGTACCCGAGCAGTACGTCGGGGAGATCATCGCCGACCTGAATGGCCGCAGCGGCAGGATCGAGGGGACGGACGTCCGGGGCGGCGATCGCATCGTCGACGCGACGGTGCCGCTGGGCCGCATGTTCGGCTACGCGACCGCGCTCCGGTCGCTCTCACAGGGGAGAGCCGTCTACACGACCCAGTTCTCGCACTACGCCGAGGTCTCGGCCGAGAGAACCGAGAAGATCCTTGCGGGCTGGGGTTGGACATAGATCGTCTGCGCCGGTAACTGCGCGGCGAGTTCGTCCGAAGAAGCGGTTGCAGAAGATACGAACGGGACCGGCTAAAGGTCCGGAGGAACGAACGATGGCGAAGGCGAAGTTTGAGAGGACGAAGCCTCACGTGAACGTGGGGACGATCGGCCACGTGGACCACGGGAAGTCGACGCTGACGGCGGCGATGACGCTGTGCCTTGAGAAGCACGGTCTTGCGGAGTACATCCCGTTCGACCAGATCGACAAGGCGCCCGAGGAGCGGGAGCGCGGGATCACGATTGCGACGTGCCACGTGGAGTACGAGAGCGAGAAGCGGCACTACGCGCACGTGGACTGTCCGGGGCACGCGGACTACGTGAAGAACATGATCACGGGCGCGGCGCAGATGGACGCGGCGATCGTGGTGGTGAGCGCGGCGGACGGGCCGATGCCCCAGACGCGAGAGCACATACTTCTTGCGCGTCAGGTGGGCGTGCCGACGATCATCGTGTACATGAACAAGATTGATCAGGTGGACGATCCTGAGCTTCTGGATCTGGTGGAGCTTGAGGTTCGGGAGCTGTTGTCGGAGTACGAGTTTCCGGGGGACGACATTCCTGTGATTCGGGGTTCGGCCCTGAAGGCGCTGGAGTGCGGGTGCGGTGGCGAGGAGTGCGAGAACTGCAAGTCGGTTCACGAGCTTCTGAGCGCGATGGACGCGTACATTCCGGATCCGGTTCGTGAGATCGACAAGCCGTTTCTGATGCCGATCGAGGACGTGTTTTCGATCACGGGACGTGGGACGGTGGGTACGGGTCGGATCGAGCGCGGCGTCGTCCACACGAGTGACAAGGTCCAGATCGTGGGGATCCGGGAGACGCGCGACACGGTGGTGACGGGCGTGGAGATGTTCCGGAAGATTCTGGACGAGGGTCAGGCGGGAGACAACGTCGGCCTTCTTCTTCGTGGAGTCGAGAAGACGGACCTCGAGCGCGGGATGGTGGTCTGCGCGCCGAAGAGCGTGACGCCTCACACGAAGTTCATGGGGAAGGCGTACATTCTGACGCGGGACGAGGGCGGGCGTCACACGGCGTTCTTCGAGGGATACCGACCTCAGTTCTACTTCCGGACGACGGACGTGACGGGAGTGGCGAGTCTTCCGGAGGGCACGGAGATGGTGATGCCGGGCGACAACGTGGAGCTGACGGTGGAGCTGATCACGCCGATCGCGATGGAGGATGGTCTCCGGTTCGCGATCCGCGAGGGCGGCCGCACCGTGGGCGCCGGCACCATCACCAAGGTCATCGAGTAAGGAGGAAACCACGTGGCCGGCCAGAGAATCCGAATTCGGTTGATGGCCTACGAGCACGCCACACTGGATCAGTCGGCGGCGGAGATCGTCAGGGTGGTTCGGGAGACCGGAGGCACCATCTCGGGTCCCATTCCGCTCCCGACGCGCAGGAAGGTCTACACGGTTCTGCGCTCGCCGCATATCGACAAGAAGTCGCGCGAGCAGTTCGAGATCCGAACGCACAAGCGCCTGATCGACATCACGAACTCGACTCAGAAGACGCTCGATGCGCTCATGGATCTCGATCTTCCCGGCGGCGTCGATATCTCGATCAAGGTCGGCTAGTCACAGGCCGGCTCGGCGGACTGGAGTGGCGGAGGTCCGGACAGCGGGAGTCCCAGGGAGAGCAGCATGAAGGGAATCATCGGCAAGAAGCTGGGCATGACCAGGGTCTTCATGGACGACGGAACGGCCGTACCGGTCACCGTCATCGAGGCCGGACCCTGTGTCGTGACCCGGGTGAAGACGAGGGAGACGGACGGCTACGAGGCGGTGCAACTCGGATTCGGCCGCGCACGCGCGAAGTCGATGACCAAGCCCGTCGAGGGCCAGTACCGGAAGGCGAACGTCAAGCCCAAGCGCCACATGTTCGAGTTCCGGATCGACGATCCCGGGTCCTACGAGGTTGGCCAAGAGATCGCGGCCGACATCTTCGAGGCCGGCGAGACTGTCGATGTCACCGGCTGGTCGAAGGGGCGAGGTTTCCAGGGCAACATCAAGCGCCACGGGCAGTCCGACGGACGGGCGACGCACGGGAACCGCTCCCATCGCGTTCCCGGATCGATCGGACAGAGCGCGACACCGGCACGCGTCTGGAAGGGCAGGAAGCTTCCGGGGCGGATGGGAGGACGGCGCGTGACCGTCAAGAGGCTGAGCGTGGTCGAGGTCGACGGGGAGAAGAACATCCTGCTCGTGAGAGGTGCCGTTCCCGGCGCCGACAACGGCCTCGTGCTCGTCAGGAAGACCCACGTCGCAGGAAAGCCGGCCAGGTAGACGGCCGTATCGAAGAAGGCGGAGCAAGATGGCGAACGCAATACCGGTACTCACGAAGGGCGGCGAGAAGAAGGGCGAGGCGACACTCCCGCCCGGGATCTTCGGAATCGAGCCCAACGAGCACGTCATGTACGAGGCCGTGAGGACGTTCCTCGCGAACCGGCGCACCGGCTCGGCCAAGACCAAGGGCAGGAGCGACGTGAGGGGCGGAGGCAGGAAGCCGTGGCGGCAGAAGGGCACCGGCCGCGCCAGGGCCGGATCGTCGCGAGTCTCGCACTGGGTCGGAGGCGGGCTGGCGTTCGGGCCGAAGCCACGCGATCACGGTCTGAAGATCCCGAAGAAGGTGAAGCGGCTGGCACTGAAGTCCGCCCTCTCTACGAAGGCGGCGGAGGACGGGATCACGATGATCGAGCACCCCGACCTCTCCGCCGTGAGCACGAAGGAGATGGCGGGCGTCCTGAAGGCGATCGGGATCGGGGACGACAAGAAGGCGCTGCTCGTCATCGCGAAGCCGGACGTGAAGATCTTCCTGTCCGCCCGGAACATCCCGAACGTGAAGGTCATGATGGCGCCGGAGATCAACACGTACCACCTGCTGCGCGCGGACGTCGTGGTCATGACCGAGGACGCCCTCGCAACGGTTGAGGAGGTCTTCGGAGAATGAAACGGGATCCAAGAACGATCGTCCTCGAGCCGGTCGTGACGGAGAAGACGAGCCGTCGACGCGAGACGGCGAACGAGTTTGCGTTCGTCGTCGCAGGTGACGCCAACAAGATCGAGATCAGGAAGGCCGTCGAGGAGCTCTTCGACGTGAACGTGACCGGCGTCCGCACGATGAAGGTGCACGGGAAGCTGAAGAGGCTCGGCAAGTTCGCGGGACACCGGTCAGGATGGAAGAAGGCGCTCGTGACCCTCAAGGAGGGTCAGTCGATCGAGTTCTTCGAGCACACGTAATCGATTGAGGAGCAGGGAGTTACGGCAATGGCTGTGAAGAGGTTCAGGCCGACGACACCGACGCACCGGTACAAGACTGTGCCCTCGTTCCGGGAGATCACGAAGAAGACTCCCGAGAAGTCCCTCGTCGTCCCGGTCAAGAGCATGGGTGGCAGGAACAACCAGGGCAGGGTGACGGTCCGGCACCGGGGCGGCGGCCACAAGCGGATGTACCGCATCATTGACTTCCGCCGCGAGAAGCACGACATCCCCGCGCGCGTCGCTTCGATCGAATACGATCCGAACAGGTCCGCGCGCATCGCGCTTCTCAACTACGTGGACGGCGAGAAGCGGTACATCCTCGCACCGAACCGCCTCAGCGTCGGCGACATGCTGATGTCCGGCGAGAAGGCGGAGGTCAAGCCGGGGAACGCGCTTCCGCTGCGGCGGATCCCGCTCGGCATGACGGTTCACAACATCGAACTGCGGCGCGGCGCAGGGGGACGACTGGTGCGGAGCGCGGGAGGCGGCGCGCAGCTCATGGCACGGGAAGGCAAGTACGCGCATGTGAGGCTCCCGTCCGGCGAAGTGCGGCTGGTGGACGCCGAGTGCTACGCCACGATCGGTCAGGTCGGGAACATCGAGCACGAGAACATCGTGCTCGGCAAGGCCGGCCGGGCGCGCTGGCTCGGGAGGAGGCCGCGGACCCGCGGCGTGGCGATGAACCCAGTCGACCACCCGATGGGCGGAGGAGAGTCGAAGTCGTCGGGCGGCAGGCATCCCTGTTCGCCGTGGGGCAAGCCCGCGAAGGGCGCCAAGACCCGCGGCAAGAAGGCCTCAGACCGCATGATCGTGACGCGCAGAAAGAAGAAGAAGAGGAAGTAGCCAGGCGAGCGGACGTCGGCGCCCGAGGCCGCCGGCGGCCACGAATCGAAGGAGGGGCGGTAGCCCGATGGGTCGTTCGACGAAGAAGGGACCGTACATCGACCAGAAGCTTCTCAAGAAGATCCGTTCTCTCGATCGGACCGGCGAGAAGAAGGTCGTCCAGACGTGGGCCAGGCGGTCGGTCATCCCGCCGGAGTTCGTCGGCCACACGATCGCGGTCCACAACGGGCACAAGTTCATCCCGATCTACATCACGGAGAACATGGTCGGGCACAAGCTGGGTGAGTTCGCCTTCACGAGGACCTTCCGGTCCCACAGGATGAGGGCGACGACGGAGAAGCGGGGTCGGTAGGAGAGCCGCCGGCGGCTTCTCGGATGATCCGAGCGCTACACGGAAGTCCGGAGAACTCTGACGATGGAAGCAACCGCGCACGCAAGGTTCGTACGAATGTCCCCGCGCAAGGTGCGCCAGGTAGTGGATCTGATCCGCGGCAAGAACGTGGAGGAGTCGCTGCAGACGCTCCACTTCCTCAACCGCGCGGCCAGCGTCCCGGTTGAGAAGACGCTGCGCTCCGCGGTCGCGAACCTCTTCAATACGAAGGAGGGCGCGAAGCTGGAGCCCGCCGACCTCTACGTGAAGAACGCGTATGTGGACGAGGGGCCGACGATGAGGCGGTTCAGGGCTCGCGCGATGGGACGGGCGACGATGATCAGGAAGAGAACGAGCCACATCACGATCGTGGTGGGCGAGACAACCAAGAGACGGCGGTAAGCGCGAGGGGGATCCTTGGGACAGAAGACGCATCCGATCGGCCTTCGGCTTGGCATCAACAGGGACTGGAAGTCGCGTTGGTTCGCCAGGAAGAACTACGCCGAACTGCTGAAGGAAGATCTGACGATTCGGAAGTACGTGACGACGAAACTCAGCAGGGCCGGAATCTCGGAGGTGACGATCGAGAGAAAGGCCGACAAGGTCGTCGTCAACGTGAAGACCGCGCGGCCGGGGATCGTGATCGGGCGGAAGGGGATCGAGGTCGAGCGTCTGAACAAGGAGCTGGAGCTCCTCACCGGCAAGGAGATCCGCATCAACATCGAAGAGGTGAAGCGGGTCGAGCTGAACGCTCAGCTCGTCGCCGAGCACATCGCTCGTCAGCTGGAGCAGCGCATGGGCTACCGGAGGGCGATGCGGAAGTCTGTCGAGTCGGCGATGCGGATGGGAGCGGAGGGCATCAGGGTGAAGATCGCGGGGCGACTCGGCGGTGCCGAGATGTCGCGGACCCAGGAGCACCACGAGGGCCGGGTGCCGCTTCATACGCTCCGAGCCGACATCGAGTTCGCAAGGGCGACGGCGAAGACGACCTACGGGACCGTGGGCGTAAAGGTCTGGATCTTCAAGGGCGAGAAGCTGGGCCGCGGGGTCGCCGGGAAGGACGAGGAAGAGGGACGCTTCCTGCCGAGAACCGACCGCAGGCCGCTCTCGGACCATCGGGGCGGCGACAGCGATCGCCGGAGCCGGTCAGGACGGGGATCCCGTCCGGGCGGCCGCGGAGGAGGAGGAGACCGAGGCCGCGGCGGGGCGCGCCCCAAGAGGAAGCCGGCCGCCGGTGGGAAGCCAGGAGCCAAGGGCAGATCGAGCCGGCGGACGAAGTAGCCGCGGGCGGCACCGAGGTGGGACAGAATGCTTGAGCCGAAAAGAACGAAGCACAGGAAGGTCCAGAAGGGCCGCATGCGCGGAAGATCCAAGGGCGCCACGAAGCTCGACTTCGGCGAGTACGGTCTGCGGGCGCTCGAGCCCGGTTGGCTGACGGCACGCCAGATCGAGGCGGCCCGTATCGCGATCACGAGGCACATGAAGCGACAGGGCAAGCTGTGGTTCAGGGTCTTCCCGAGCAAGCCGATCACGAAGAAGCCGGCGGAGACGAGGATGGGCAAGGGCAAGGGCGCGCTCGATCACTGGGTAGCCGTCGTGAAGCCCGGTCGCATCATCTGCGAACTCGAGGGCGTGAGCGAGGAGCTGGCGAGGGAGTGCCTCGACCTCGCGAGCCACAAGCTCCCGCTCAGGACCAAGTTCACGATCAGAGAAGTGTAGCCGGGAGGGCGGACGGCCGTGAAAGCGAAGGAACTGAGAACGCTGACCCAGGAAGAGCTCGCACAGCGGCTTCGCGAGGCTCGCGAGGAGCTGTTCAACCTGAAGTTTCAGCACAAGACTGGGCAACTGAGCAACCCTCTCAGGATCCGCGAGGTCCGGAAGGACATCGCTCGACTGATGACCCTGCTCGGTGAAGAGGGAACGGCCGGCGTCGCGCCGGCGCCGGGCGAGGGTGGAGAGGCCGGGACGGCCACGAGACCGGAGTAGACGAGTATGGAGAATCCCCGGAGCCGAGGCCGCCGGAAGGTCCGGGTCGGCCAGGTGGTGAGCGACAAGATGGACAAGACGGCCGTCGTGGCCGTCACGAGGCTCGTCAAGCATCCCCGCTACAGAAGGTTTGTGAAGCGGACGACGAGGTTCAAGATTCACGACCAGAACAACGAGTGCCACGTCGGCGACGTGGTGAGGATCATGGAGACGCGCCCGCTCTCCAAGGACAAGCGCTGGCGCCTGGTCGAGGTGATGAAGCGGGCCCAGTAGTCCTCGGCGCGCACTTCGTGAGAGGCGAACGATGATCCAGGAGTACACGAGTCTCAAGGTGGCGGACAACTCCGGAGCCAAGGAAGTGCGGTGCTTCAAGGTGCTCGGCGGCTCCCGGAGGAGGTACGCCCACGTCGGCGATATCGTCGTCGCGAGTGTGCGTTCGGCGATGCCCGGCGGCAACGTGAAGAAGAAGCAGGTCGTGCGGGCCGTTATCGTGCGGACGAAGAAGGAGATCAGACGCAAGGACGGCTCGTACATCCGGTTCGACGACAACGCGGCGGTGATCGTGAACCCGCAGAACGAGCCGATCGGAACCAGGATCTTTGGGCCCGTGGCGCGCGAGCTGAGGGAGAAGCGGTTCATGAAGATCGTCGCGCTGGCCCCGGAGGTTCTCTAGCGGCCGGAAGCAAGGGTGAGGTCGGGACATGCATATCGCGAAGAACGACATCGTTGAGGTGATCGCCGGCAATGACCGCGGGAAACGAGGCAAGGTCCTGAAGGTCCTGCCGAGATCCCGGCGCGTCGTCGTCGAGGGCGTGAACTTCATCCACAGGCACACGCGACCGCGCAGCCAGCAGGACCAGGGCGGCATCATCGAGAAGGAGGCTCCGGTCGACGTGTCGAACGTCATGCTCGTGTGCACGAAGTGCAATCGGGGTGTGAGGGTGCGGACGAAGATCCTTGCCGACAAGAGCAAGACGCGGGTGTGCACGCAGTGCGGTGAGATGATCGAGCGGAGGTAGAGAAGCGCGCCGCGGACGGCATGGCCGCCGCGGGGCCGCGCTTCCGAATGGACTCGGAGTCGAGAGATGGCGCGATTCAAAGAGAGATACAGGGCGGAGGTCATCCCGCAGCTCATGAAGCACTTCGGCTACCCGAACACCATGATGGTGCCGAAGATGACGAAGATCGTCATCAACATAGGGCTCTCGGAGGCCAAGGACGACGTCAAGATACTCGAGAGCGCGATGCGCGAACTGGCCGCGATCACGGGTCAGAAGCCGAAGGTGACGAGAGCGAAGAAGTCGATCGCGAACTTCAAGCTCAGGGCGGGACAGCCTGTCGGGTGCAAGGTGACGCTGCGCGGCGACCGGATGTACGAGTTCTTCGACCGTCTGGTGACGATCGCGATTCCACGGATTCGCGACTTCCGGGGGCTGCCGGACAACTCGTTCGACGGCAGGGGGAACTACACGTTCGGTCTCGAAGAGCAGGTGGTCTTCCCCGAGATCGACTACGACAGCGTCGACATGGTGAAGGGCATGGACATCACGGTCGTGACGAACGCGAAGACCGACGAGGAGGCGCACGAGCTCCTCAAGCTCATGAACATGCCGTTCAGACGATAGCGATTCTGCGAGGAGAGGCGGGAATTGGCGAAGAAAGCGCTGATAGAGAAGCAGCAGGGGAAGCAGAAGTTCGCGGTCCGGTCGTACAACCGCTGCCACCGCTGCGGGCGGGCTCGCGGCTACATGCGCGACTTCGGGCTGTGCCGCATCTGCTTCCGCGAGCTGGCGCTCAAGGGCGAAGTCCCGGGCGTCGTGAAGGCAAGCTGGTAGGGCGACCCGGGACGAAGGGCCGGGGACCCGGGCGCGAGGAGCGCCGGGCGTCCGACAGGCAGGGGCAAGGAGATCACGGGCATGATGACCGATCCGATCGCTGACATGCTGACGCGCATTCGAAACGCATGTCAGGCAAGGAAGAGAAGCGTGGAGATCCCCTCCTCGAACTTCAAGGTGGCGATCGCCGAGGCGCTTCTTCGGGAGAAATTCATCAGGGACCTCAGGGTGGTGGAAGGCGGGAAGCAGGGGATTCTGAAGGTCTACCTGAAGTACACACCGCGTGGCGACAGCGTTATCCGCGGAATCCGACGCATCTCGAGGCCTGGACTCCGCCGCTACGTCGGCGCCGACGAGATCCCTCGGGTGCGGAGCAACTACGGCACGGCCATTCTCTCCACGTCGAGGGGCGTCCTCACGAGCAAGGAGTCGCGCAGGGAGCGCGTCGGTGGAGAGGTCGTCTGCCACATCTGGTAGTCCGGCAGTCGCGCCCCATGGCGCGGCGGCACGGGGAAGGCAGGGAAGATCGGGATGTCACGAGTCGGGAAGTCGCCCATCGAACTCCCAGCGGGAGTCACGGCTGCCGTGAACGGTGACGTCGTCAAGGTCAAGGGGCCGAAGGGCGAGCTCGAGATGCGCTTCACGGAGCACGTTCAGGTCGCGGTGGCCGACAACGTCGTCACCGTCGAGCGCGTCGGCGACACGAAGCAGGCGACGTCGCTTCACGGCACGACGCGCGCGATTCTCGCGAACATGGTCAAGGGCGTGTCGGAGGGGTTTCACAAGAACCTCGACATCATCGGGGTGGGCTACGGCGCCGAGCTGAAGGGGAAGGCCCTTCATCTCAGGTTGGGCTACTCCCATCCATGCGTCTACGAGCCCCCCAAGGGCATCGAGATCGAGGTTCCGGAGGCGACGCGCATCGTGGTGCGGGGAATCGACAGGCAACTGGTAGGTCAGGCGGCGGCGGACATTCGCGCGTTTCGACCGCCGGAACCCTACAAGGGCAAGGGCATCAGGTACCACGACGAGTACGTGAGGAGAAAGGCCGGCAAGCTCGCCGTGTCTACGGGTATCTAGTCTTGCTGTCCACAAACTTCAGCAGAGGCTGGTGAGAGGCATGAAGCGTATGGGGAACGCCAGGAGAGCCGGGAGAGCACGGCGACGGAAGACCATCCGCAAGAAGATACGCGGTGTGTCCGACCGCCCGAGGCTCAGCGTGTTCAAGAGCCTCAAGCACACCTACGCCCAGCTCATCGACGACACGAAAGGCGTCACTCTCGTGTCGGCATCGACCGTCAGTCCTGACGTGCAGAAGGAGCTTGGGAACGGCAGCCATACGAAGACGGAAGCCAGCAAGGTGGTCGGACGGGTCTTGGCTCGCAAGGCAATCGAACAGGGGATCAAGCAGGTCAGTTTCGACAGGGGCGGTTACCTCTACCACGGGCGTGTCCAGGCCCTGGCAGACGGCGCTCGCGAGGTGGGGCTGGAGTTCTAGCGCGAGCCGCTCCGGGGGAGGAGTGCGAACTCGATGGTAACGAGGCAGACGAGGTCCAATCAGAGAGGCGCGCCGGGCGGCCGGCGTGACCGTCGCGGGTCCGACCGGGGACCGCGGGACGCGCGCGGACCCGAACTCGAGGAGCGCGTGATCCACATCAACCGCGTGGCCAAGGTCGTGAAGGGTGGTCGGCGGTTCGGATTCAACGCTCTCGTGGCGGTGGGGGACGCGGCCGGCAAGGTGGGCATCGGGCTCGGCAAGGCGAACGAGGTCGCCTCCGCGATCGGAAAGGCGACGGAGATCGCCAAGAAAAGCATGATCGAGGTCCCGCTCGTCGGCGGCACGGTTCCGTACACCGTGCTTGGGAAGTTCGGGGCCGGCAAGGTCCTGGTGCGGCCGGCGAGTCCCGGGACGGGCGTTGTCGCCGGTGGTGGGGTGCGTGCGGTGATGGAGTGCGCCGGCGTGAAGGACGTCCTGGCGAAGTCGCTGGGATCGAACAACCCGCACAACCTCGTGAAGGCGACGATGGAGGCGCTCATGGAGATGACCTCCGCCGTCGAGGTCGCGAGGGCGCGCGGCATCACCGTCCGGGAGCTCTTCGGCACGACGACGGAGGCCGCAAATGGGGAGTAGGCTCAAGGTCCGACAGGTGCGCAGCGCGATCGGGAGACCCGAGCGCCAGAAGAGGACCGTGCGCGCCCTCGGTATCAGGCGGATGCACCAGGAGGTCGTGCACGACGACTCTCCGCAGATCCGCGGCATGATCAGACGAGTCCGCCACCTCGTCGAGGTGGAGGAGATCGACGAGTAGCCTGTTGGCGGCCTTCGATGGAAGGGCTTGGCGATGAAGCTGGATGACCTGAAATACGCGAAGGGAGCGCGCCGCGAGAAGAAGCGCGTTGGCCGCGGGCACAGCTCCGGTCACGGGAAGACGAGCGGGCGCGGACACAAGGGGCAGAAGTCCCGTTCCGGCGGGCGGATTCCCGCCTGGTTCGAGGGCGGGCAGATGCCGATCGCGCGGCGGATGCCGATCAAGGGGTTCAAGAACCGGAACCGTCGCGTCTACGAGATCATCAACCTCACCGACCTCGAGCGCTCCGGCCTCGAGGGTGAGGTGACCGTGGACGTGCTGCGCGCGAGCGGCGTCGTCAAGGCCTCGAGGAAGCCGGTGAAGGTGCTCGCCGTCGGGGAGGTCTCGAAGGCGCTCAACCTCAAGGTACACGCGGCGAGCGCGAAGGCGGTTGAGAAGATCACGGCCGCGGGCGGCTCGGTCGAGCTGATCAAGTAGAGAAAGGCAGCATCATGGCCAACATGTTTCAGAGCCTCCAGAGCATCTTCAAGATCCCGGAGCTCAAGAGACGAGTTCTCTACACGCTGATGATCCTCGTGGTCTACCGCGTGGGCGGACACGTGCCCACGGCGGGCGTGAACGGGCAGGCGCTCGCCGCCTACTTCAAGGCGCAGCAGGGCTCGCTTCTCGGTCTCTACGACATGTTCGTGGGCGGCGCCTTCTCGCAGGCGACGATCTTCGCGCTCGGCATCATGCCGTACATCAGCGCGTCGATTATCCTGCAGCTGTTCACCGCGGTCATTCCCTACTTCGAGAAGCTCCAGAAGATGGGGGAGGAAGGGCGGAAGAAGATCACGCAGTACACCCGTTACGGCACGGTCGGTCTGGCACTTGTTCAGTCGTACGCCGCGAGCATGTACCTCCAGAGCCTGCCGCCTGTCGAGGGGAGCCCGATCGTTCCGTCTCCGGGCCTCGGCTTCACGCTCATGACGATGCTGACGATGACGACCGGAACGATCTTCATCATGTGGCTCGGTGAGCAGATCTCCGAGAAGGGGATCGGCAACGGCATCTCGCTCATCATCTTCATCGGGATCGTGGCGAGGTATCCGGGTGACTGGCTCAACACGTTCCGGGCGCTCCGGATCGGTTCGCTCAGCACCTTCGGGCTCGGCATCCTGATCGTCGTGATGGTGGGGATCATCGCCGCGGTCGTGCTCATGACGCAGGCGATGCGCCGGATTCCCGTCCAGTACGCGAAGCGCGTTGTCGGGAGGAAGGTCTACGGGGGGCAGAGCACGCACATCCCGCTCCGGCTGAACACCGCGGGCGTCATCCCCGTCATCTTCGCGCAGGCGATCATCATGTTTCCGGGGACCATCGCGGAGCTCATGAAGGGGAATGTCTTCATGGAGAACCTGGCGGCGCTTCTGCGCCCGGGAGCTCCGCTCTACACGACGCTCTACGTGGTGATTATCGTGTTCTTCGCCTACTTCTACACGGCGATCATCTTCAACCCGGTCGATCTGGCCGACAACATGAAGAAGTACGGGGGGTTCGTACCGGGGAAGCGACCCGGCAAGAAGACGGCCGAGTACATCGACAGCGTCCTGACGCGCATCACACTGCCGGGCGCTCTCTTCCTCGCGTTCATCGCGGTCTTGCCGTACTTCCTCATGCAGCGCCTGAACGCACCGTTCATGTTCGGCGGCACCGGTCTCCTGATCGTCGTCGGTGTCGGTCTGGATACGATTCAGCAGATCGAGTCTCATCTTCTGATGAGGCACTACGACGGCTTCCTGAAGAAGGGGAAGCTCAGAGGGCGCCGGCGCTAGGCGTTCGGCCCCTCGTGGCGGAGCGACGCTCCGCGCCGCGAGCGGGAGTGCGAGATGATCGTCGTCTTTCTCGGAGCGCCGGGCGCGGGCAAGGGAACGCAGGCGAAGCGCGTGGCCGCCACCCTCGGGGTCCCGCACGTGTCGACCGGCGAGCTTCTGCGAGGCGCGGTCGAGGAAGGGACCGAGCTTGGGGTGCAGGCGAGGGAGTACCTCGACGCGGGCCGGCTCGTTCCCGACGACGTGATGCTCGGGATCATCCGGGCTCTGCTTGCGAAGCCTGAGTACCGGAAGGGGTTCGTGCTCGACGGGTTTCCGAGGACCGTGCCTCAGGCGGAGGGGCTCGACGGGATTCTCGCGGAGGGGGCGAAGGCGATCGACCGCGTCGTCTTCCTGGATATCCCCGAGGCGACGGCGATCGAGCGCCTGACCGCCAGGGTCTCGTGTCCGCGATGCGGCGCGGCATACAACGCGGTCACGAAGCCGCCCGCGGTTCCCGGCACCTGCGATGTCTGCGGCGCCGGGCTCGAGAAGCGTTCGGACGACGACAGGGAGACGGTGGCGTCCCGCTTCGAGCAGTACGAGAGAGCAACGCGGCCCGTGATCGAGTACTACTCCCGCGACGGGAGGCTGACGAGGATCGAGGCCGGCGGTACGATCGAAGACGTGGGCCAGGCGGTTCTGGCGGCCCTGGACAGCGGGCGAGGGCGGTGAAGCTTTGGCGGCACACATGATCAGCATCCGTCGGCCCGACGAGGTCGCTCTCATCCGCGAGAGCGGCAGGCTCGTCGCCGGTGCGCTCGAACTGGCCGGCTCGATGGTCCGGCCCGGCGTGACGACGGGGCAGATCGACGAGGAGATTGAGAGCTTCATACGCGGCCACGGCGCGACACCGGAGTTCAAGGGGTACCACGGGTATCCGGCCGCGACCTGCACCTCCGTCAACGAGGAGGTCGTTCACGGTATTCCGGGGACGCGCGAGCTTAGGGACGGCGACATCGTCGGAGTCGACGTCGGCGTGAGGAGAGACGGCTACGTCGGCGACGGAGCCGCGACCTTCGCAGTCGGGGAGATCTCGGATGAGGCGGTGCAGCTTCTTGAGGGGACGCGCGCGTCGCTCAAGGCAGGTCTCTCGATTGCGAAGGACGGAGTGCATCTCTCCGACGTCTCGCATGCGATCCAGTCGCACGCCGAGTCGGCCGGGTACTCCGTCGTCCGCGAACTGGCGGGCCACGGCGTCGGGAGGGAACTCCACGAGGCGCCTGAGGTCCCGAACTTCGGACCGCCTGGCTTCGGACCGATCCTGAAGGCCGGGATGGTCCTGGCGGTCGAGCCGATGGTCAATGCCGGCCGTCCCGAAGTCGCAACGCTCGACGACGGATGGACCGTCGTCACCGCTGACGGGAGACTCTCCGCGCACTTCGAGCACAGCGTGGTGGTCACCGCCGACGGCATAGAGATCCTGACGGCGCCCTAGCGGCTTCTCCGCGTGGGAAGCGGGCGCCCGTCTCGCGAGAGCCTGGAGGCTCCATGGCGAAGCAGAAGGGCATCACCGTCGAAGGTGTGGTCGTCGATGCGCTCCCGAACGCGATGTTTCGGGTCGAGCTGGACAACGGACACAAGGTCCTGGCCCACATCTCGGGGAAGATGCGCATGCACTACATCAAGATTCTGCCCGGGGACCGGGTCACGGTGGAGATCTCTCCGTACGACTGGTCTCGTGGGCGAATCACCTATCGATACAAGTAGGTGGTGCGCGGGAACACGACAAGACGAATCGGGGGTTGACGATGAAGGTTCGCTCTTCTGTGAAGAAGATCTGCGAACACTGCAAGCTCATCAGACGGCACGGCAGGGTCCGTGTGATCTGCAGGAATCGCAGGCACAATCAGAGGCAGGGATAGCACCTCTGGAGGGGGGATGTTTCGTTGGCGCGTATCGTAGGAGTAGACATTCCTGACGCCAAGCGGGTCGTCGTGGCGCTCACGTATATCTACGGGATCGGCCGTACCTCCTCGGAGAAGATCCTCGAGAAGGCCGGTGTGGACGAGTCGCTCAGGGTGAAGGACCTCACCGCCGATCAGATCGGTCGGATCAGGCAGATCATCGAGAGCGACTACCGCGTCGAGGGCGGCCTGCGGACCGAGCTGGCGCTGAGCGTCAAGCGGTTGAGGGACATTGGCTGCTATCGCGGCTGGCGTCACAGGCGCGGGCTTCCGGTGCGGGGACAGCGGACGAGGACGAACGCTCGCACGCGCAAGGGTCCGAAGAAGACCGTCGCCGGCAAGAGGAAGAAGGGCGGCAAGAAGGGCTAGTAGCCTATTCCGGAGGGAGATTTGGCGCAGCGCAAGAAGAAGACGGTCGAGCCCGACGGCATCGCGCACATTCGCGCGAGCTTCAACAACACCGTCGTGACGCTGACCGACGCCCGAGGCAACACCATCAGCTGGTCGAGCGCCGGGCGCGTCGGATTCAGAGGCTCGAAGAAGAGCACGGGCTTCGTCGCGCAGCTGGTTGCCAGCAACGCGGCCGAGTCCGCGATCCCCATGGGTCTGAAGAGGGTCGAGGTGCGTGTGAAGGGGCCGGGTCCGGGCAGGGAGGCGGCGATCCGCGCACTGCAGGCGGCGGGCCTCAAGGTGACCGCGATCAAGGACGTGACGCCGATACCTCACAACGGCTGCCGTCCACCGAAGAAGAGAAGAGTCTAGGCGACGGAGGGGAACGTTCGATGGCGATCTATCATGGTGCGCGGTGCAAGCTCTGCCGACGCCACGGGATGAAGCTCTTCCTCAAGGGACAGCGCTGCTACACCGACAAGTGCGCGTTCGAGAGAAGAGCCTACGGCCCCGGTGAGCACGGCAACAAGAGGAGGCGCAGGAAAACCACCGACTACGGGCAGCAGCTCCGCGAGAAGCAGAAGGCCAAGAGGGTCTACGGGATCCTCGAGCGGCAGTTCAAGAACTACTACAAGGAGGCCGAGCGGCAGAAGGGCGTCACGGGGGCGAACCTCATGAAGCTCCTCGAACGGCGGCTCGACAACATCGTCTATCGCCTCGGCTTCGCGCCGTCGCGGTCGGCCGCCAGGCAGCTCATCCTTCACGGGCACTTCCAGGTCAACGGTCGCAAGGTGGACATCCCGTCCTACCTCACTCGGGCCGGGGACGAGGTCGCGGTGAAGGAGAGGAGCCGCGGCGTCCTGACGATCCGGGAGGCCGTCGACAGCAAGTCCGGAGTGGGCACCGTCGAGTGGCTCGAGCTGGACCCGAAGCAATTCACGGGTAGGGTGCTGGAGATACCGTCGAGGGATCAGATTCCCTCGCCGATCAACGAGCAGCTCATCGTCAACTTCTACTCCAGATAGCATCTGCTCTTGATAGGCGACGGCCCAGCTTCTCAGGAGGCCAGCGCATAATGAAGTGGAAGAACCTTAGAATGCCCGACGAGATCAAGTGGGACCGCGAGACCCTCACCGGCACCTACGGGAAGCTCGTGGCGGAGCCTCTCGAGCGGGGCTACGGCGTGACGATCGGGAACTCTCTCCGGCGCGCCCTCCTCTCATCCCTCCAGGGCGCGGCGATCACGGGAGTCCGGATCGATGGCGTGCTGCACGAGTTCTCCGTCGTGCCCGGTGTTACGGAGGACGTTACGGAGCTGATTCTGAACCTGAAGCAGCTCAACGTCCGCCTGGTTTCGGACGGGCCGGAAGTGCTGGAGCTCGATCTGGAGCGCGAGGGCGACGTGACGGCAGCCGACCTGGCTCCGAACCCGAACGTCGAGATCATGAACCCCGATCTCCACATCGCAACGCTCGGGGCGGACACGAGGCTCCGCATGGAAGTCATCATCGACGCGGGCCGCGGCTACGTCCAGGCCGAGGAACACGAGTTCGAAGAACAGCCCATCGGGTTCATCGCCGTCGACTCCGTCTTCTCGCCGGTCAAGCGCGTGCACTACGACGTCGAGAACACGCGCGTCGGGCAGCGGACGGACTACGACAAGCTCATGCTCGAAGTGTGGACGAACGGCACGGTCACACCCGAGGACGCCGTCTCCTTCGCCGCGAAGATCCTGAAGGACCACCTGCTTCTCTTCATGGACTTCGAGGTCGAGCCCGAGGAGGAAGAGGAGGAGGTCATCGACGAGGAGCAGCTGAGGCTGATGGAACTCCTCGATCACAGCGTCGAGGAGCTCGAGCTCTCGGTACGCTCTTCGAACTGCCTGCGGGACGCGGGCATCAGAACGCTCGGCGATCTCGTCAGGAAGACGGAAGCCGAGATGCTGAAGTACCGGAACTTCGGAAGGAAGTCACTCCAGGAGCTCGTTGACATCCTGGCCGACATGGGGCTGACGTTCGGCATGGACGTCGACGAGATCATGGCCCCAAGAAGGTCCCAGGAGGGCGAAGAGGAAGCGGATGCCGAGGCGCCGCCCGATGATGAGGCAGCCGCGTCCGACCTCGAAGAGGCGGAGCCCGAGGCCGAAGAGGCCGAAGAGAGCGACGCCGAATAGACCTCCTGCCCGGCGGGGCCGCGGCGGCGGCCCGGGGCCGGGAATCGAGACGGGAAAGGCAGGGCGGTAGATGCGACACAGGAAGAAGGGGCGGAAGCTCGGCAGGACAGCAAGCCACCGGAAGGCGATGCTCCGCAACATGGTGACGACGCTCATCGATCTCGAGAAGATCGAGACGACGGACGCCAAGGCCAAGGAGCTGAGGTCGCTGGCCGAGAGGCTCGTGACGCTGGCGAAGCGCGGGGGCGACGATCTCGCCGCGCGCCGGCAGGTGCTCAAGGTCGTGCGGGACAAGAAGGTCGTGGCGAAGCTCTTCAGCGAGCTGGGGCCGCGGTACGCCGATCGCCCCGGTGGCTACACGAGAGTCGTGAAGGTCGAGAACAGGCGCGGCGACGCGGCGCCGCTCTCGATCATCCAGTTCGTGACTGAGCCCGTCACGTTCAAGGAGCGGAAGCACAAGCGCGAGGAGGAGTGGGAGGAGCCCGTGGCGGCCGCGCCCGCGCCGGAACCCGAAGAGACCGAGCCTGAGGAGGGTGGGGAGGAAGAGGTGGAGGCTGCGGCCGAGGGCGACGTCCAGTCTGACGGTCAGGATGCCGAACCCGCGGAGGCCGAGAAGGAAGGCGAGTCCGAGGATACTGCGGCCGAGGCGGAGGAAGAGGCTTCCGGAGACGAGGAGAAGAAGGACGAGTGAGCCCTCCCTCGTTCACATTCCGTTCCATGACGAACTTCGGGGCGCCGCCTGTTCTGGTCGGCGCCCTTCTTCTATGCGCGCTCGCTCTCCTCGGCGCGGGCTGCGCCGGCCTCGGGCCGGGCGCGGAGCGCGAGTTGGACGTGACTGCGCCCTCCATCGACGCGGCCGCGATCGACTCGGAGTTCCGATCGCTTCTCTCCCGGCCCGACGGCGTGCCACACATCCGTGTCGGGCTCGCGAGGGGCGTCGAACGGACCCGCGTCACGTCGTCCGGGGCTCTTGCGGTAACGGTCTACGCGGACTCGACGATGGTCCGCCGGCTCGAACCGGGCGAGTCGGTCGTCGTAGTCGGGGGGGAGAGTCGGCTCCGCGTGGAGGGGCCCGGATTCGAGGCGAGCGTCGCGCTCGGGACCGTGCGGGTCGCGCCGGTCGGAGCGGCGCCGCTCGCGCACGACGGGACAGGGTATCGGGGTGAGATCGAGGTCTTTGCGCACCGCGACGGGACGCTCTCCGTCGTGAATGTGATCGACATCGAATCGTACCTGAGAGGCGTCGTGCCGCTCGAGATCGGCCCGAGACCGCCCGCCGACGTGGAGGCCGTCAAGGCCCAGGCGATCGCGGCGAGGACCTACGCCCTCGCCACGGGCGGCAGGAGGGCCGACCACGGCGTCGACGTCCTCTCGACCGTCGCGGACCAGGTGTACGGCGGCGTCGACGCCGAGGACTCCGTCGCGGACTTCGCGATTCTCGAGACCGCTGGGAAGGTGCTCATGCACGACGGCGCGCCCGCGAGCGCGTACTTCCATGCGAGCTGCGGGGGCCGCACGGAAGCGCGCGACGAGGTTTGGGAACTCGGTCCGGAGCCATACCTCCGCTCCGTCTGGGACACGCCGGGCGGACGATCGGATCGTGAGACGGCGTACTGCGCCGAAGGCCCCCACTTCGACTGGACCGAGGAGTGGTCGGGCCGCGAGATCGAGGACATCGTGGGGGAGCACCTACCTGCGACCGCATCGACACCGGTCCGCGGTCCCATCGACGATGTGCGGGACATCCGGATCGCCGAGCGGACGCCCTCGGGCCGCGTGCGGTGGCTCGCCGTCGACACCGACGCGGGAGAGTACCGCGTCTTCGGCGACCGCGTGCGATGGCTCCTCAGACGGCCCGGTTCCGGGTCGATCCTCAGGAGTTCGTGGTTCGATCTCGAGGTCGAGCGTCGCGGGGGTCGGGTCCGCCGGGTCCGGGCAGTGGGGAGAGGCAACGGGCACGGCGTCGGCATGTGCCAGCACGGGGCCCTCGGCATGGCCCGACGCGGGTATGACTTCCGCGAGATCCTCGGGCACTACTACCCGGGCGCCCGGCTCTCCGACCGCTACGCGTCCCGCCAGCGGCCGGCCGGGTAGATTGCCGTTGACACCTGGCATCTTCGTTGCTATATTCATGCTCTGGCTTGAGATAGCGGGGTCGTAGTTCAGTTTGGTTAGAACGCCGGCCTGTCACGCCGGAGGTCGCGAGTTCGAGTCTCGTCGGCCCCGCCACTGCGAGAGGAGGCTGTCCAAACGGACAGCCTCCTCTTCTCTCTTCCGCAGATCTGTGTGCCCGCTCCGATAGACTTCCCTGAGACGGCCCTCGTCGTTGCCGGCTGCTCGCTCGAGTCGATGTCAGGTTGTCGGAGCGCGTGTGGTATCATGGAGCATCTCATCATACCTGCATGTCCTTGGCGCCGCCGCTGCCCAGCTCTAGGAGGGCCGCATGGTCAGGTTCGTTCTCGCTGCCGTTGCCATAGCAGTCGTCGTCCTGCCCTCATCTGCACAAGAGAATGCCTCACCCGAGAAGCTCGAGGAGCGAATAGCCGAGCTACGGGCGAGCGGCATGTACTCGGATGCGGCGGACCTCGGGGCAGAACTGCTCTCAATCAGGTGTTCCGATTCTGAAGTGCGACCTGACCAGATAGTGACAGCGGAGTGGCTTGTGCGGACTCTCGAGCAGGCGGCTTCGTTGCCAGAGGCCGATCGCCTCGAGCTCGCACGAGCGGACAGTCTGACCGGGCTTCTTGAAGAGCTTAAACGGACGGTGGAAGTGAGAGACGACGCCGTCTACTTGGCGGAGTGGCAGCTATCTGCGAGGCGTCGGATCCTCGGTGAATCTCACCCGGACGTGGCCGAGAGCTGTCTGTACCTTGCCATGATGCTGGATCGGAGCGGAGACACCGAGAGACCGGGGGAGCTCTTCGATGAAGCTCTGCGCACCTACCGGGAGGTCTACGGTGACCGGCATCCGGCTGTCGTGCAGACGCACGCATACAAGGCGTACCTCTTCGTCAAGAGGCAGGACTTCGCTGCGGCTGAGTCTCACTACCGCGATGCCCTTCAGGCTGCCAGGACAACCTACGGGGAACGGCACAGCGAGGTGGCCGGCGTGGCTCTCGACCTTGGACGTGTCCTCGGCAACCAGGGGAGATGGGAAGAGGCAGAGGGCATCATTGCTGAAGCCGTCTCCATCTACAGGGAATCGGATGTGAGTGTGGACGGAGAGCTTGCGCGTGCGCTGAAGACTCTCGGACTGCTCCAGATAGTCACCGGCGATCACTCCTCGGCCAACTCGAACCTGCTTGAGGCCCTGGACCTGGTGAAGAGGGAGCACGGCGAGGAACACCCAGACGTCGCCGATTTCCTTCACGCCTTGGCTGCCTCTGCCTTCATGCGCGGGGACTACGAGAGGGCCGAGGAACTGAACGAGCAGGAGCTGGCCCTGAGAGACAAGCTGGAGGGCGTCGACGAGTCCGGCCCCTCCCTCTCGAACCTCCAGAACAACGCGACCTTTCAGTCGTTCAGAGGGAACCTGGGGGCCGCGGAGGCCCTGCTCCGCGAGGTGCTGTCGATGCAGAGAGAGGCCCATCGCGGGGACCATGAAGATGTCGCCGCAACCTTGGAGTGGCTAGGCGACATCTTGGCCCAACAAGGGGACTACGCGTCCGCCGGGCCGCTGCTCACAGAGGCTCTTGAGATGCGGCTGAGGCTCTTCGGTGATGAGCACATCAGCATCGCTTCGAGCCTCAGCGAACTCGGCAACCTGCTGCAGAACCAGGGTGACTTCGAGGAGGCGGAGCAGCTGTACCGAGAGGCTCTCGAGATGACCCGGGCAGTGAACGGAGAGTCAGGAGCCGGCGTGACGGACTGCCTGATCGACCTGGGCAGCGTCCTGCAGGAGCTGGGGAAGCTCGACGAGGCCGAGGCCGTTCTGACTCAGGCCCTGGATTGCGAAGCCGGCAGCCCACGACAGCTCCTGGGCCTGTCGGGAGCTCAGTTCTCTCTGGCATACGTGTACATCGACAGGGGCGACTACGAAAGTGCCGAGAAGCTTCTTCGGGAAATGGAGGCAGTGGTCAGACGAATCGTTGGCGACGAGTACTACGGCCTCGCGGAACTGCTCTGTTCTCTTGCACAAGTCTGCTACCTGCTCGGCGACTACGAGGAGATCGAGCCCCTCCTGACTGAAGCAGCGGAGATCTTCGACTCGGCAAGACAGGGCGTCGGTCCCGGGGTCAAGCGCTCGACCTTCATGATCTCGCCTTATCCGTACCTGGCCGCCGCGGAGCTGATGCGGGGGCGCCCCGAACGTGCCTGGGCTGCCCTCGAGCTGGGCCAAGCGCGCGCCCTGTCCGAACTGCTGACAGTCGATGGCCGCAGCAAGTGGAACTCGTCCGAGCTGGCTCGGGCGGACTCCCTCGGCGCGGTAATGGGTGAATTGCAGGGGCAGCTCGGTGCGTATGAAGCAGCAGCGCTTGATGAGCCCACGGATGATGTCCTGGAGAGGCTTGAGGACACCAGGAACACGCTTCTTGCTGCTGAGGCAGCCTGGGGCGACCTCAGACTTGAACTCGCCGAGAAGTACGAGGCCACGACGGATGAAGAACCTTCGCTGCAGCGCATCCAGACTTGTCTCGACGAACACGCGGCGATCGTCGGTTGGCTGGACATCGAGCCGAGAACCGGGGAGCGGTGGTCCTGGGGCTATGTCATACGAGACAGCGGACCGGTCGTCTGGGCTGCGATCGACTCAGCGCTTGTTGCCGAACCCGGCCGTTCGATCACCGATAGGGTCCGCTCGCTGAGGAGAGATCTGGCCACCCAGACTACGTCGCCCATAGGGGTTTCCCGCGACGCACACGCAATCTGGGAGATCCGAGTCAAGCCGCTGGTCGACGCACTGGGCGGCGTCGAGGAGCTCATCGTGGTTCCGTCGGGTCCGATGCTAGGCGTTTCCGTCGAAGCCCTCGTCGATGCGGCAGGTACATGGATGGGCGACAAGTACTCCGTGTCGTACGCACCTTCGGCGACCGTGTATGCCTGGCTATCGGAAAGACAGGAGGGCGAGTCGACGCACGGGGCGATTCTCGTCGGCGATCCCGTCTTCAGTTCTGCTTGCGAGGGGCACTCCGATCGCAATGAGAAGGCGGAGGCATCGGACGCGTACCCCCCGGTGACGGCGCTGTTGCGCAGTGCACTGGCAGGCAATGAGGACGCACTGGCGGCCCTGCCCCGGCTGCGTGGCACCAGGGAGGAGGTCACGGCGGTTGCGAGCATACTCCCCGAGTCGTCCATTCTACTCGGCTCCGAGGCGTCAGAGCAGGAGTTCGTCCGTCTCGCGGAGTCCGGCGAGATTGAACGTCTTCGCACGATCCACATCGCGACGCACGCGCTCGTGGACGGTGACCGTCCTGAGCGCTCAGCGCTCGTTCTGTCGCAGGACGGTCTTCCCGATCCTCTCGAGGCAGCCAACGCGGGCACCCGAGTCTATGATGGTCTTCTGACGGCCGGCGAGATCGGGCGGGACTGGAGGCTCAACGCTGACCTGGTTACGTTGAGCGCGTGTGAGACCGCATTGGGCAAGGAGATAGAGCGTGAAGGCTATATCGGATTCGCCCGGACGTTTCTCGAGGTGGGTGCGAGGAGCCTGCTTGTGAGCCTCTGGAAGGTCGATGACGAGGCGACCTCACTCCTGATGACGAGGTTCTACGAGAACCGGCAGGGAGCCTACGAAGAGTCGAGAGGTTGGGGGCCGGGGAAGCGAATATCGAAGTCGGCAGCGCTGTTCGAGGCGAAGTCCTGGCTCAGGAGCTACACGAACGAGCAGGGTGCGCATCCCTATGAGCATCCGTTCTACTGGTCGGCGTTCGTTCTCATTGGTGACCGACGGTAGTGAGTTCCGCGAACCGTCCGGTCGAACCGGGGGTTCGAAACGCGTCAACCACGCCCCGCCATTCGCCGAGAGAGCCCAGCCTTCAGAGGTTGGGCTCTCCTCTATTGCTGGACCGGCCGGGGCGCCGCCGGGCGGTGAGCACCCTCTTCACCTACGCCCCACCTACCTGTCTCTTGTAGGGTGACCGACATTCGGGTATGCTGGCGCTCCGCCCGCGGTGACCGCGCCGACCAGTCTGCCTTACGGCCTTCTCTCCACAGCAGGAGGCACCATGCGTTCGAGTCTCGCTGCCGTGCCTGGCCTTCTCGCTCTTCTCGCCCTTCTTCTCGCGTGCCTGCCGGCGTCGGCCGGAACCGACGCGCCCGCTATGGCGGATTCGCTCGAGGAGCGGATCTGGGAGCTTCGTCTGCGGGCCGGGCACGGGCAGGCCGTCGCCCTCGCGGAGCGGCTTCTGGCAACCAGAGAAGGGTGCCCCGGCTCGAAGCCCTACCAGATCGAGGACGCCAGGCGGCTCGTCGCAACGCTGCGCCACGCCGCCGGGCTACCGCCCGAAGACCGCCGCAGACTGGCCACTGCCGACAGCCTCGTGAGCGTCGACGCCGCCTTCTACGACCAGGGCCGCTATGCGGAATCCCAGGCCGTCGTCGAACGCCAGCTCGCCATTCGTCGGGAGCTCCTGGGCGAGGTGCACGAGGACGTCGCGTCGAGCATGGTCGAGCTCGGAGGTCCTCTGGAGGCCCAGGGGAAGCTCGAGGCCGCGGCATCCTCGTACAGCGAGGGTCTGGCGATGCGCCGGGAGGTCCTCGGGGAGAATCATCCAAGCGTCGGCGTGGCCATGAGGAGGCTTGGAGACTGCGTCGAGACGATGGGCGACTACGACGCGGCGGAGGATCTCTACCGGGAGTCGATCGCGATCTACCGCCGCACCCTCGGACCCGAGCATCCCGAGATCGCGCACTCCCTTCACAACTTGGGATACGTGCTCGAGAGCATGGGCGATCTGGGCGAAGCCGTGGAGCACTACCGCGCCGCCCTTGCGATGCGGCTGAGGCTGTTGGGCGATGATCACGAGTACGTCGGCCTGACGTCCGGCAACCTGGCCGTGGTCCTGATGGTGCTCGGACGGGTGGACGAGGCGGAGCCGCTCATGCGCCGGGCGCTGGCGATGTCAGAGGGGCGTCTCGGGAGAGAGCATGATGAGACCGCCAGGTGCTACGACCACCTCGGTCAGATCCTGTGCAGGAAGGGAGACTTCCGGGGCGGGGAGGACCTCATTCGCGAGTCACTGACGATCTCCCGAGAGACACTGGGTGACACTCACCGGATTGTCGGCATCCGCATCAACAACCTGGCCACTGCGGTGGACCGCTTGGGGAGGCACGGCGAGGCCGAGGCGCTCTACCGCGAGGCCCTACCCGTCGCCTTGGAGTCCTACGGGGGCGAACATCCGACGGTCGCAGCGATCATGTACAACCTGGCGAAATCGCTGGCGGCACAGGGGGAGTATGGGGAAGCCGAGGTGCTTCTGCGCGAGGCCCTGGAGATAGACAGGAGGTACCCGGGATCTCGCGTGGGGGAAGGGACCTGCCTCTACGGCCTGGCCAAGGTGGTCCGCGATCGCGGCGACGCCGAAGCGTCGGAGCCGATCTTCCGTGAGGCCCTCGCCGTCTACCGGAGCGCTTTGGGCGAGACGCACCGTCACGTCGCGCTCGCGCTGCAGGATCTTGCCGTGACGTTGTGGGCAATGGGAGATGTCACGCAGGCCGAGGCGGCGATGGCGGAGGCCGCCGCTGTCCACGATGTGGCGCGGCTGCGCGTAGGGAGCGGAGTGGCGAGGTCGGCCTTCTCCGAGTCGCCGTACGCGAAGCTCGCGGCGCTCCGGCTCTCGCTGGGGATGGAAGAAGCGGCGTGGCATCCCGCTGAGAAGTACCTCTCGCTCGCGCTGGCGGATCTCCTCCGGGCGTCGGACGAGCGTGAGCTGACGCCGGCCGAGGCGGCCCGCGAAGACTCGCTGCTGGGTCTTCTGGGCGATCTGGAGCGCGAGCTCGCGGCGCTGGCGGCGGCAGGAGACGATAGCACGGGCGAGGCTGCCGGGAAGGCGGATGAGACTCGGAGCCGTCTGCTCGAGGCCGAGGCCGACTGGAGCGCCTTCCAGAAGGAGATCGCCGAGCAGCACCCTGTCAGCGAGGGTGAGATCTTCGGGCTCGAGCGCGTCCAGTCGGCGTTGGCGCCGGGGACGGCCGTCATCGGCTGGCTGGATGTGGAGGCAGCGGGCCGATATCACTCCTGGTGTTACGCGATCAGGGACACGGGACATGTCACCTGGATTCCCGCTGGAGCGGCGGCCGCTACCGCAGGAGCCCGCGACCCGTCCGAGCGCAGCTGTTCCTACCGGAGCGATCTCTCGGATGCCACGTCGCCGTCCATCGGCGTCGCCCGCGAGTCGCACGCGCTCTGGCAGGAGCGAGTCGCGCCCCTCCTGAACGCGCTCGCCGGCGTCAGCGATCTCGTTGTGCTGCCTTCCGGCGCCATGCTGGGCGTCCCGATCGGGGCACTCGTCGATGCTGATGGTGTGTCGGTCGGCCAGCGGTTCGCGATCTCATATGCGCCCTCCGCTACCATCCACACATGGCTGACGGAGCGCGAGGAGATCACCCGTGGCGGGCGGTCGCTGCTCGTCGGCGATCCCCCGTTCAACGACTTGCACGTCGTCGCGATGGAGAGCGAGGCCGGGACGCTTGTGGCGGCGCTCCCGGATGAGATGATGCCCTCGCAGGAGCTTGTCCGGAGCGCCCTGGGAGGGAACACGGAAGCGCTCTCTTCGCTTCCGCGCCTCGGTGGGGCCCGCCGCGAGGTGGACGGCATCGCTGCGATCGCCCCGGAGCCTTCGGTCCTCCTGGGGCCTGAGGCGACCGAGCAGGGGATGGTCGAGCTCGCTGAGTCCGGGCAGCTGTCGGAGTTCGGCCTCATCCACATCGCGACCCACGCGCTGGTCGATGACCAGCAGCCGGAGCGCTCGGCCCTCGTGCTGTCGCAGGTCGGCCTTCCCGACGCGTATGAGTGCGCGGTCGCCGGCGAGAGAATCTACGACGGTCTGCTCTCGGCGAAGGAGATCGTGCGCGGATGGGACCTCAACGCGGACCTCGTCACGCTCTCGGCCTGCGAGACGGGCCTCGGGAAGGAAGTGGCGGGTGAGGGGTACGTCGGGTTCGCGCACGCGTTCCTCCAGGCGGGCGCGAGGAGTCTTCTGGTGAGCCTCTGGAAGGTGGAGGACCGGGCGACGGCGCTTCTCATGCGGCGCTTCTACGAGAACTGGCTCGGGGGGCGGGCAGGCGGGGGGACGGGCCGAGTTGTCGAGCCCATGCCGAAGGCCGAGGCGCTCCAGGACGCGAAGCGCTGGCTTCGCGAGTACACGGACGGGAGCGGCGAACGGCCGTACGATCACCCCTACTACTGGTCCGCCTTCGTCCTGATCGGTGACCCGGAGTAGCGGAGCCGCCGGACGCAGGGCCGGCCCGCTCAGTGCGGCCCGCCCCCTTGGGAACGGCGTGACCGCCCGCACCCAACATGTTATACTTGACAAGGAGAGCCCTTCGCCCCGAAGGCCTCCGGCGCCGGAGGTCCCAGCCTCGGGAGGCAGCATGAAGCGCCCCGCGATGATCGTTCCCATCCTGACCGCACTGCTCCTGTGCGCCCTGCCGGCGGCCTCTCCCGGCGCCGCCACGTCACGCCGCTGGCCGACACGCCGCACGGAGGCGACGGGAAGCATGCGGGTTCTCCTCGAATCGCCTGGCTTCACGATCGGCCGGAACGACGGTGCCGACCGGATCGAGATGGAGGGATTCGGCTGGCGGGGCGATCCGGGAAGGCCGCTTCTTCCCTCGCGCACCCACCTCTTCCTCCTCCCTCCGGGAGCCAGGGCGCACTCGGTCGACGTGACGCGGGCCGCGCCAGAGGCCGTGCCCGGGATGTACCGCCTGGAGCCCACGCCTCCGGTCCTTCCCGCCGGCTCTCCGGCCGGCTTCGCCTACTCGCTCTCGGACGCGATGATCGAGTGGAGGGAAACCAGGCTCTCGGCGTACGCGAGCGACGACGGCTATCCGACGAGGCCCGTCGAGATCGTGTCGGCCGGCACGCTGCGCGAGTACGCGTACGTCGCCGTGACGTTCTCGCCGCTCGCGTATCACGCGCGTTCGGGGCGGCTCTACCACTACCCCGTCGTGGAGTGCGAGATCCGGTACAGCCTGGATGACGCGGCCGACGTCCGCGCGGGCCGATTCCGCCGTGGCATCGCGAGCGCGACCGCGGCGAGGCTCTTCGAGAACTACCATGAGTGCGCGCCCCTCTACGAGGCCGATGAGGGCGAGCAGGGCGGCCGCGACGAGACCCACGACTACGTTATCGTGACGACGGAGCTCCTCCAACCGGCCGTTGCCTCGTCCCAGTTCGCCGACTGGAAGACCGCCCTCGGCCACGACGTGCGCGTCGTCCTTCTGACGGATCCCGAGATCGCCGGGCAGCCGGGGGACGACACTCCAGCGAAGCTGCGGAACTTCCTGAGGCAGTACTACGGGCCGTGGGGCATCGAGTACGTCCTCATCCTAGGGGACTATGCCCAGGTTCCGATGCGCTACTGCTTCCCGGACGCGACGAACCACGCACACAGCCCGGGCACCCCCTGGGATCCGGGCGGGTCCGTCCCGACGGACTTCTACTACGCCGACCTCTCCCTGAGCGACGCCGACTCGTGGGACCTCGACGGCGACGGGTATCCCGGTGAGTATCTCGAGGACGCGCCGGACTTCCTCGCCGAGGTCTCCGTCGGGCGTATCCCGGTGTCCAACTCGTTCAACGCGGCCTACGCTCTCACGAAGACGATCCAGTTCGAGCAGGACACCGGTGCCTGGAAGGACAGAGCCCTGCACGGGGGCGCGGTTCTCTTCTACGAGAACGAGGATCACTCCGGCGGTCCGTATCGGGACGGTGCGACGTGTCTCGATATGATCGAGTCCACGATCATGACCGGTTGGGATGTCAGCCACTACTGCGAGCGCGAGGGGCTCGACCCGTCCGACTACGCGTGGCCGGCGCTGCGGTATGCGGACTTCACGAGCGACTGGCGGCTCGGAACCTACGGCGTTGTCAACTGGGCCGGGCACGGATCGCCCGACGGCGCGTGGCGCGTGATCTGGACGTGGGACGACGGCGACGGCGTATTCGAGAAGGACGGCTCGGATGGGGTCGAGTGGGAGGCCTTCATCGCGGAGTGGGCGGCCCTCAGCGACGACCATCCGTCGATCGTCTTCGCCGTGTCCTGCAACGTGGGCTACCCCGAGTCGAACGGTGGCGTCGGGCGCCTGGGTGTCGGCCTCCTGGCGCGGACCGACCTGGGAGCGGGGATCGGCGTCGTCAGCGCTTCACGGGTCGCGGCCGTGAGCGGGGACTGGCCGGCCTTCCCCGGCGGCGCGGAGTCGTTCTGCTACGAGTTCAACCGCTTCATGATCGACGGTCCCGCCGGGCCGGAGAAGGTGGGGGACGCTCTCTACGACGCGAAGTTCTTCTGCTTCGCGAACTACGGGTGGGCGCACTACTTCGAGTACTGGAACCAGTGCGACTACAACCTCTATGGAGATCCCGCCCTCCATCGGAGCGGCGTCGACGCAACCGGCGTCGAGGAATGCGTCGTGCCGGCGCCGACGGCGAAGCCGGTCCTCATGCAGAACGCGCCGAACCCGTTCGGTTCCGGGACCGCGCTCTCGTACACGCTGCCCGGAGCGTGCCACGTCACGCTCGAGATCTACGACGTCGCGGGCCGGAGGGTCGCGAGACTTCTTGACGAGCCGCAGCCCGCGGGCACGCGACGCGTTCTCTGGGACGGCACCGATGACGGGGGACGGCCGGTCGCGAGCGGTGTCTACTACTGCCGGCTCTCGACCGCCGACGGCGTCGACCGTAGCCGGATGGTGCTTCTCAGGTAGGACCCGGGCGCCGCGCTCTTCCGCGTCACGCGCCCCGCCGCGCGAGCCTCTTGGCGAGCGCGATCTGCCTTCCGTAGAACCACTTCTTGAGCGGCCAGGCGGAGCCCTCGAGCCTCGCCGCGCAGTCGCGCATGAGCTCGGGGATCGGGAGACTCTGCGGGCAGCGTTCGAGACAGGTTCCACAGGCCGTACAGAGCGACGCCGAGGACGGTTCGCCGCCCATGACGCCTCCGACGAAGACCGCGTAGAAGAGCCCCGCTCTCTTCTCTCCGAAGGTGAGCTTCGCGTTGTAGAACCTGAGACACTGCGGGATGTCGACACCTGCAGGGCAGGGGAGGCAGTACTGGCATCCCGTGCAGTCGGCCTTGAGGAGACCCCGGTAGGACGCTTCCGCGCGGCGCACGAGGCCGAGTTCCTCGTCCGTGAGCGAGTTCGGCCTGGCCTCGTCTGCGATGCGCAGGTTCTCGTCGATGTGGGTCTCGTCGTTCATCCCGGAGAGGACGACGTGAACCTCGGGGCGGTTCCAGATCCACCGGAACGCCCACTCGGCCGGCGTGCGTCGGGTCCCGGCCTCGTGCCAGATCGCGGCGACCGGAGCTGGCGGTGTCCGGCCGAGCAGCCCTCCCTTGAGCCCTTCCATCACGATGATCCCGAGCCCCTTCGATGCCGCGTACTCGAGCCCCTCGGTCCCCGCCTGGAGCTTCTCGTCGAGGTAGTTGTATTGGATCTGGCAGAAGCGCCAGTCCCAGGCGTCGACGATCTCCGTGAAGTCGTCGAGGAAGCCATGGAACGAGAAGCCGGCGTTCACGATGCGTCCGTCGGCCGCTGCCTTCTCGAGGAAGTCGGTGACGCCGAGATCTCTCATCTTCGTCCAGCTCTTGCCGTTCAGGGAGTGAACCAGGTAGTAGTCGATCCGGTCCGTGCGAAGCCGCTCGAGCTGCTCGCCCAGGATGCGATCCATGTCCTCCCGCGTGTTCGTGAGCCACGGCGGGAGCTTCGTTGCGATCTTCACCTTCTCGCGGTAGCCGGAGCCGAGCGCGCGCCCCACGAAGGCCTCGCTCGTCCCCAGGTGATAGTTGAAGGCCGTGTCGATGTAGTTGACGCCGCCGTCGATGGCGCGGCGGAGCTGGCTCGTCGCTCGGTCCTCGTCGATGCGGCCGGCCTTCTCCGGCAGACGCATGCAGCCGAAGCCGAGGATCGAGAGGTCGTCTCCGGTGCTTTCCATCCTGCGGTAAAGCATTGGCGCCTCCTCAGCGATCCTTGCTCGCGGCACGGTGCGGCGACGCGCGTCTTCTCCGCATTATACCGCGATGCGGCGTCCGTGTCTTGCTCCGCTCGACACGCTGGCCGGAAGCGGGCTTCCAAGAGGCAGTGCGTTCGGGTAGACTCGTCGCGTCCCTTCTCGCATGACCCCGACCGGGAGGTTGCCGTGCAGAGGCCGTTCTTCATCTGTCTTGCGCTCTCCATCTTCGTCATGGTCTCCGGATGCTCCACCAGTAGCCCGACTGGCACCGAAGAGGGGCAGGATCCGACAGGAACGATCGTGTTCGTCTCGGACCGCGACGGGGACTACGAGATCTACAGCGTGAGCCTGGACACAGGGAATCTCGTGAAGCTCACGGACAACGATGTGAGAGACCGCTACCCGGATATCTCCTCCGACGGGACCCGCGTCGCCTTCACGCGTGGGCACGGGCAAGTCGACGAGGTCTACGTCATAGACATCGGCGGGGGCAACGAACTGAGGATCACGGACAACGAGACCGACGAGAGCTGCCCGGTCTGGAACAGCGACGACTCGCGCCTCGTGTTCGGGACCTCCAGAGACGGCAACTGGGAGATCTACACGATGGACGCGGACGGAAGCGACCCGGAGCGGGTGACGAGCTTCGCGGAGTACGACAGCGATCCGGGTTGGTCCTCCGACGATCTGCAGATCGTGTTCGAGTCCGAGCATGCAGGTGACCAGGAAGTCTACATCATCGGGGCCGATGGGACCGGCGCGACGAACGTCACCGACAACGGCGCCGAGGACGGCGATCCGGACTGGTCCCCGGTCGGATCGAAGATCGTGTTCAACTCGGACCTCGACGGCGACTTCGAGATCTACACCATCAACCCGGACGGCACTGGACTCACGCAGCTCACCAACAACACCGCGGATGACCAGGACCCGCAGTGGTCGCCCGACGGCGAGTTCATAGTCTTCGGAAGCGACCGAACGGGGAACTACGAGATCTACGTCATGCGGGCAGATGGGACATCACAGACCCGGATCACCAATGACCCGGGGGAGGACTGGTGGCCGTCCTGGGGGCAGTAGGCGCCTCTCGGACCATGGCGCGGCCGACGGCCGGTCGGGGACCATCGGAGTGCAGGCAAACGCAGACGGGGCCCGATCCTTCGAGCGGGCCCCGTCTCGTTGCGTCTACCGGTCGCCGTGCTAGCGGTACAGCGCCTTGATAGCGCCCCAGCTGTCGGCCTCGACGGGCGTAACCGTCAGGTCGATGCTTCCCGAGACCTCGTGGGGCGGGTCTCCCCACTGGTCCCCGACGAGGAGCCAGTCGATGGCGTCGCGCGGTCCGTCGGACGGAAGTGTGGCGTCGACGAAGACGTAGCAGTCCTCGTAGTCATCCAGCTCTCCGTAGCCGCCGTCGGCGTCCAGCCAGGAAGCCACGGTACCATCGACAGACATGTTCCAGTTGCCGCTGGAGTACGACCAGTAGGGGCCCTCCTCCCAGCCGATCGAGGCCGGGTCGAGGACGTAGCCGTCCGGGAACGTGATGATGATGTCTGAGATGTACTCGTAGTCCTCCGACCAGTTCTCGACGTAGAACCGGAACGTGTAGGTTCCTCCCGGCTCAAGCGGATCGGTCGGTTCCACGAGCGTCACCACGGAACCGTCGATGCTGCGTCCGGCCATCGCGGTCGTCGCGAGGGCCAGGATGGCCAGCACGATGAGCAGTCTCTTCATGCTCCCCTCCTTGCTGGGGTCCGGGCCTCCGGATCGGGAGGCCCACCGACAGTCACACTCCGCTTCGGGGGTGTGGGCGATGCTGTGACCCCGACTCTACGCCTTCGGGGCTGCGTTTGTCAAGGATTGCAGGCGGCGCTCGTGCTCCCCCCGGATCGCCGCGCCATCGCCAGCCTCCTCTTGTACTCCGACCACCGTTTACATACGCTTCAGACATGCCGTCCCGCAGTGGCCGGCCGACAATCGCCGTGGCGCCGACCGGTTCCAGAGCGGAGGTCCTCCATGAGAGTCGCCTCAGTCGTCCTCGTTCTCCTCGTCTTCGCCGGGCCGTGCCTCGCTTCGCGCGAGGCGACGGCAGCCGATTCGCTCGAGAGCCGGGTCCGGGAGCTCCGGCTCGAGGCGAGGTTCGCCGACGCTTCCGACGTCGCGAACGAGCTCCTTGCGCTCAGACGGAGCGATCCGGCGGCGCGACCCTTCGAGGTGCGGGACGCGGAGCGACTCGTTGAGACGCTCCGCTACATTGCCTCGCTTCCGCCGGAGGCGCAGCGCGAGCTGGCCTCTGCCGACAGTCTCGGGGACGCAGGCGGGTGGCTCCGCTACGAGGGGCAGTATGAAGAGGCGGCCGGTGCCATCGAGAGGCAGCTCGCGATCCGACGGAGGCTTCTCGGCGGGGAGCACCTCGACGTCGCTCAGAGTCTCCTCGACCTCGGAGACGCTCTCGAGTCGGGCTGGTCTCCCGCCAGGGCGGCGAGCGCGGAGTCGCTCTACCGGCGGGCGCTCGAGATCCGGCGTGGGGCGCTCGGCGACGAGCATCCCGATGTGGCCCACGCCATCTTCATGCTCGCGGGTCTCCTGACGTGGAGGCAGGACTACGACCGGGCGGATGCGCTCTACCGGGAGTCGCTCGCGATGTACCAACGGGTCTATGGAGCCGTCCACGCTGACATCGCACAGGTGCTGAACGACCTCGGCTACCTGCAGGCGAAGATCGGCGACTTCGAAGAGACCGAGCGCCTGTACCGGGAGGCGCTCGCGATGCGCCTGGCGATCCTCGGCCCCGAGCACGAGTACACCGCGCTGACGATGAGCAATCTCGCGTGGTTGCTCCTGCAGCGCGGCGACTACGAGAGCGCCGAACCGTTGTCGCGGCAAGCCGTTGCTGTGGCGCGCCGGCGCCTCGGCTCGAGCGACATGAGCGTCGCGAGCAAGCTCGCCGTGCTCGCCATCATACTCAACAGGCAGGGCAACAAAGAGGAGGCGGAGCCGCTCTTGCGGGAGGCCCTCGGGATCGCCCGCGCTGCGCCGGCCTCCGAACGATGGAGGGTCGCGAGTCACGCGTACAACCTGGCCTGGCAGCTGATTGAAACCGGGGAGTATGCAGAGGCGGAATCGCTCCTGCTCGAGGCTCTCGCAATCCACACGGAGTTCTTCGGAGCTGATCACGCCAACGTCGCGTCCACGCTCAACAGCCTGAGCGACGTGCTTCGCCTGCGGGGCGATCTCGAAGAAGCTGAAGCCCGCTCCTCGGAGGCTCTCGCGATCTATCGTCGCCTCCACGGCGATGACCACGCGCGGGTCGCCTCGTCCCTCTGCAGGTTGGCGGATGTGCGCCAGGCCGCCGGAGACTACGAAGGGGTTCGAGGGATCTACGAGGAGGCGCTCACGATCTACGAGCGCGACCTGGGCGAGGAGCACCCGCGGACCTTGCGCGTGCTTCACGGCATATCGTCCGCTCTCTGGGCGATGGGCGAGGAGCGAAAGGCAGAGGAGTACTTCGCCCGGACGGCGGAGTTCCACGACGCGGCGCGACTGCGCGCGGGGCGCGGGCTCGCTCGATCGATGTTTGCTGACTCGCCGTACGAGGAGCTGGCCGCGCTTCGTCTGGCGCGTGGTGACTCGGAGGGTGCCTGGCCGGCGGCGGAGAAGTCGCTGGCTCTGGGGCTTGCCGACCTTCTTCGTTCGGCGGAGGAGCGGGAGTTGACGGCGGCCGAGGCGGCGCGGGAAGACTCGCTGCGGGATCGTCTGGGCGACCTCGAGCGTGAGGTGGCGACGCTCAGGGAGGCCGCGAGAGCGGACAGCAGCGCGGAGGCCGCGGCGCGGGCCGAGGAGGCGCGTGACCGGCTTCTTGAGGCGGAAGCTTCGTGGAGCGCGTTCGAGCGCGAGATAGCTGCGAAGTACCCAGTGACGGAGGGCGAGATCTTCCCGCGTGGACGGGTGCAGTCGACACTGGACGCGGGTACGGCGCTCGTGGGCTGGCTGGATGTCGAGGGAGGCGAGGAGCAGCACGCGTGGTGCTACGCGATCCGGAACACGGGTCCCGTGGCGTGGGCCCGTGCTGGGACGCGCTCGCTGGGCGACGGTGGCATGACTCCCCGGGCGTTCAGCGAGGCGTACCGGCGGAGCCTCATGGACCCCGGGACATCCGCGATCGCCGTCGGGCGGGAGTCGCGGGCGCTCTGGTCGGACCGGATCGGGCCTCTGGCTGACGCTCTTGAGGGCGTGACGGATCTCGTGGTGCTTCCCTCGGGTGCGATGCTGGGGGTACCCGTGGAGGCGTTCATCGATGATGCGGGTGTGACGGTCGGGGAGCGGTACACGGTGTCCTATGCGCCCTCTGCGACGCTCCATACGTGGTTCTCGGAGCGCGGTGGAGAGACAGGTACCGGGATCCTCCTTGTGGGGGATCCTCCGTTCAGCGAGGCTCAGCAGTCTGCGATCGAGGGCGGCGAGCCGGTGCTCCTGGCGTCGGTGGATGGGCCCGCGACATCAGTCCTCGTGCGGAGCGCTCTCGGCGGGAACGCGGAGGCGCTGTCGTCGCTTCCACGGCTTGCGGGGACGCGTGAGGAGGTGAGCGCGATTGCTGGTGTCTTCGGCGACGCGTCGGTCCTGCTGGGGGCCGATGCCTCGGAGCAGAGGCTGATAGGTCTTGCTGAGAGCGGAGAGCTTGGCTGTTACGGGACGATCCACATTGCGACGCACGCGCTCGTGGACGACGAGCGTCCGGAGCGTTCGGCGCTGGTGTTGTCGCAGGCGGGTCTTCCTGATCCGCTCGAGTCGGCGATGACGGGAACGCGGATCTATGACGGGCTCGTGTCGGCGAAGGAGATCGTCAGGGAGTGGGATCTCTCGGCGGATCTCGTGACGTTGTCGGCGTGCGAGACGGGGTTGGGGAAGGAGGTTGGCGGCGAGGGGTACGTGGGGTTTGCGCACGCGTTCCTCCAGGCAGGCGCACGGAGCCTTCTGGTGAGCCTCTGGAAGGTGGAGGACCGTGCGACGTCGCTTCTCATGCGCCGGTTCTACGAGAGCCGTTCGGGCCGGTACGAGGGTGAGCGTGCGGGCCGGAGGGGCGAGCCGCTGACGAAGCCTCTGGCGCTTCGTGAGGCGAAGGCATGGCTGCGTTCGTACGAAGACGAGGCCGGCCGCCGCCCGTACGAACACCCGTACTACTGGAGCGCGTTCGTCCTCATCGGGGGGAGGTCGTAGCGCGGAGGTACGGCATGCCGAGCGAGCTGCGGAGGTGACCTTCAGCGCGTCGCGGACACGCTGAGTATGGAAGAGGCCCGCCGTGGGGCGGGCCTCTTCACGTCTTGGTGATCCGGTTCGTCTCTAGCGGATGAGCACCATCTTCCTCATCTCGGACCACTCGCCGATCTCGGCCCTGCAGAAGTAGACGCCGGCGGACAGTCGGTGGCCCGACTCGTCGCGACCGTTCCAGATGGCCTGGTATGCACCGCCCGGCTGGGAGCGATCGATCATCGTCCTCACGAGGCGCCCGCGGAGATCGTAGAGCCTGATCGCCACCCTGGCGCCCCCTGTGGGCACCGTGTAGGAGATCCACGTCTGCGACCTGAAGGGGTTCGGTCTCGCGAACGAGAGCGATGCCACGTAGTGGCTCTCCACGCCGGTCCCCGCCAGCGTGATGCTGATCGTGTCGCTGAAGGCGCTCTCGTTGGCGCCGTCGTCGATCGCGATCATGCGGTAGTAGTACGTGTCCGGATCGAGACCGGTGTCGAGATGCGTCGTGTCGTAGACGTCGTACCAGAACGTCGACTGGCCGAACGCAGTCGAGGTGTCGCGCCCGACGCGATAGAAGTCGATGTCCGCTTCGGGGTTGGCGTTCCAGCTCAGCTGTACCTCGCCGTCACCCGGTCCCTCTTCCGCTGCAAGACCGGTCGGCGCGGAAGGAGGCAAGTCGTTCGCCACGGCCGAATCGGGCGGGCTCGGCGCGCTCTGGTTCGAGCCCGAGTCCACCGCGAAGACGCGGTAGTAGTAGGCCTCGCCGGGGACAAGGCCTGAGTCGTAGAACACGGGCTCGGGGAGATCGAACGGATCTGTTCCCGGCCCGAAGTCCGGGGCGAGGCAGCGCTCGAGGCGGTAGTGATCGAAGTCGGGCTCGCCGTTCGCGTTCCAGGTGATGTCGATCTCGCCCTCGCCGGTTCCGGTGATCGCGACGAGGCCCGTGGGCGCGGCCGGCGGGAGGTCCTGCGCGACGGCCGAGTCGACGTTGCTCGGCGGGCTCTCGTTGCCGCCGGCGTCGACGGCGATCACGCGGTAGTGATACGTCTCGCCGGGCGTGAGGCCCGAGTCGTCGTAGAACGTGGCCGGTGTGTCGAACGGGTCGGATCCTGGTCCGAACCCCGGATCGGTGTCCCGTTCGAGGCGGTAGTGATCGAAGTCGGGCTCGCCGTTCGCGTTCCAGGTGATGTCGATCTCGCCCTCGCCGGTTCCGGTGATCGCGACGAGGCCCGTGGGCGCGGCCGGCGGGAGGTCCTGCGCGACGGCCGAGTCGACGTTGCTCGGCGGGCTCTCGTTGCCGCCGGCGTCGACGGCGATCACGCGGTAGTGATACGTCTCGCCGGGCGTGAGGCCCGAGTCGTCGTAGAACGTGGCCGGTGTGTCGAACGGGTCGGATCCTGGTCCGAACCCCGGATCGGTGTCCCGTTCGAGGCGGTAGTGATCGAAGTCGGGCTCGCCGTTCGCGTTCCAGGTGATGTCGATCTCGCCCTCGCCGGTTCCGGTGATCGCGACGAGGCCCGTGGGCGCGGCCGGCGGGAGGTCCTGCGCGACGGCCGAGTCGACGTTGCTCGGCGGGCTCTCGTTGCCGCCGGCGTCGACGGCGATCACGCGGTAGTGATACGTCTCGCCGGGCGTCAGGCCTGTATCGGTGTACGAAGTCGTGGAGACGTTGAACGTCGACGAGCCCGAGAACCCGGGGTTGTCGGCCCGTTCGAGGACGTAGTAGTCGAGGTCAGGCTCCGGGTTCGGGTTCCAGCTCACGTCGATTTCGCCCTCGTTCGTGCCGGGGTTGGCGTCGAGACCGGTCGGCGGGTCGGGCGGCAGGTCCGGCGCGGCGGCGCCGTGGCTCGTCACGATGCTGAAGTCCTGGTTCGGCTCGGGCATCACGGTGGCCGTTACGCGGACGGTCCAGGTACCCGTCGCCGGTGAGGCAACCTCGACCTGCTCGACGTTGTTGAGATGGTCAGTGCCCGTGGTTGCCGTCGCCGACGGGTTCGTAGGATTCAGGGTCCAAGGGCGGTAGATGGCGCCGCCGGGCGCCTCGAGCTCGAGATCGAGGTCGTTCACGAGCATCACACCGCCCGCTCCGTAGTCGCCCTCGAAGTCGTCCCAGACGAGGGTGACCTTGAGGTCGCCGCTGTCGACGTCGATCTCGTACTCCCACGTCTCCGACGGCGAGAGCGTGTCCTCCTTGATGCGATCGTATGTCCCGTTGTCCGTCCTGATGATGTCGACCGTGTTCTGGATGTTCACCCGGCCGTAGCCGAACTGGAAGTCCGGGCCGACGTTGCCCGTATCCTCGGCGCCCTGGATGATGAGCGCCTTTACCGTCGAGGGCCACGCCTCGCCGCCGAACTTGTCGATGTAATCCTCGGTGAGCAGGGAGACACAGCCGGAGACCGCGGGCGCCGAGAAAGAGGTGCCGCAGTAGCTGCTGATGTAGTTGTTGCTCGTGTAGGTCGTGGTGATGGCCTCGTAGCTCTTGCAGCCGGGCGCGGCGACGTCGGGCTTGAGCCGGCCGTCCGCCGTCGGGCCGCAGCTGCTGTAGGAGCTGAGGCCGTCATCGTCCGCATCGTTGCTGCCGACCACAATCGCGTTCTTCGCCGTTCCGCCCGGCCCTGTGATCGTCCCGTAGGGGAAGTAGGGGAGCTCGGGTGCGCAGCTCGTGCAGTCTCCGTCGTTGCCGGCCGAGAAGACCACGGTGATCTTCTTGCCGCAGCTTCCACGAACGGTCTTGTCGTAGTTCTGGCTCCAGTCGTCGTACGTTCCGTAGTAGTAGCAGTAGTCCGGGCAGAGCCCCCAGCCCCAGGAGTTCTGGGAGAGGATGATGTCGTAGTTCGAGATCGCGTGGGTGTGCTCGGTGTCCATGTTCGAGATGTTGTCGGGCCAGCTGTAGGAGGCGATGTCGACGCCGGGCGCGACGCCTGCCCACTGGTTCGCCGAGCCCCCGTAGTAGACGCTCCGCGTCCCGTCGCCGGCCATCACGCCGCAGACCTGAGCCGGGTGGCTGCCGATCGATGAGCCGTCCCCGACGGTCAGGCGGATCTTGTAGTCGTCGTGGTTCGTCGCCGCCGCTCCGTTGTCCCACATGCCGGCTGTGAGACCGGCCCCGCTCAGCCCGTATGGCGCCGCCTGAACCTCGTCGGCGTTGATGTTGTCGCGAATGTCGTCGTTGTGCTCGGCTTTCTCGGGGAGAGGGCCCATCACGTACTTGACGATATCCTCGGCCGCCAGCTCGAGCACGCCGCGCTCGAGCCGCAGCGTGAACGACGGACCGTCCCGATCGATGACCCGGCCGTACGCGGCAAGGGTCGCCTCGGCGTCGCGGACGTCCTCGTAGACGAAGGCACGCACAATCTCGCGGCCCTCCGCGCTGCGGGCGATCTTGTCCTCCGGGCGGAGTTCGAAGACAGCTCTCACGGTGCCCGGGTCGAGGGCCCGGAGCGAGCCGCCCTCGACGTGGGCGGTCCAGGCGTAGTTGGGAAGATAGTCGAGGAGCGTGATGCCCTTCCGGGCCAGCTCTTCGCGCTCGGCCCGCGTCGGGATCTCGAAGAACTGCACAACGAGGTGCGAGTCCTCTGAGCGGTCGAGCATCACCTCCGCCGGGACGTAGCGTCGACCCGCCAGAACGAGCTCGTAGCGGTCCGCCGCCAGAGCGGGCGCCGCGAGAAGGGCGAGGGCCAAGGCCGTGGCGAGGACTCCCGCCGTGCGTGATCCGGTCAGTCTCATGGTTGGACCTCCCTGTGCTACGGTTCGACGAGGAAGCATGATCGCCGGCGCGTGGGACCGACTCGGTCCGTCTCTTCGATTCCCAAGCAGACGAAGGGGTGTCGACGCGGTGGCATACGCCGCCGTGTTCGCCACCCCTTCCATCTTTCAAGGATATCACAATGTGACTGGTTCGTCAATGAACGGAGCCCTCGCAGGGCACGTCGCTGCGCAGTCTGACATCGGGTTTCTTGCCTGAGTTGTGCTTCTGTGTTATGATGGATCATGGTGGGCTACCGCTTGAGAGGCCCACTCCATGACGAGTCGCAGGTGCGACGGCCTCGCGCCGTCGCAGAGAGAGGCATCGCTTCCACAACCACCTCGAGGCGGCGAGCTTCGTTCCGGAGGGCGGCCAAGCCGCCTGAGGAGGTTGCCGTGCGCAGGGGAGCGATGCT
>Ga0272441_10000190_pt1 | contig 138407 bp, 142 predicted proteins | sample SSMProp6N_FD_193582 | JGI IMG/M metagenome (GOLD analysis project Ga0272441, IMG submission 193582) | Marine sediment archaeal communities from Little Sippewissett salt marsh, Falmouth, MA, United States - SSM-Prop-6N | ecosystem: Environmental > Aquatic > Marine > Wetlands > Sediment ...
GGCAACACCATGGCCCTCAACAACATGGGCAACGTGCTCTCCGACATGGGCAGGGACGAAGAGGCGCTCCAGGCCTACACCCGGGCCCTCGAGGAGGATCCGGAGAACACGGCGGTTATGGGAAATATCGGCTACATGCTCATCGGCCTCGAACGCTACGAGCAGGCGCAGGAAGCGTACGAGCGGGCACTGGCCATCGAGCCGGGCAATGTCATGCTCCTCAATAATATGGGCAACCTGCTCGCCGAACTGGGACGCCCCGAGGAGGCGCTGGAGTACTTCCGGCGGGCGCTGGCCGTCGAGCCGCACGAGATGCCGGCCCTCTTTAACATGGCCACAACGCTCATCGCCATGGAGAGAAGGGACGAGGCCCTCGCCCTCTTCGACGAGGCGCTGGCGGAAGATCCCGACAATACCCTGATCCTGAACAACAAGGGCTGCACCCTGAGGGAGATGGGGCGCCTCGAAGAGGCGAGGGAGGTGTTCGAGCAGGCACTGGCCATCGATCCGGAGGACCCCGTCCTGCACCGCAACATCGACGAGGTACGCCGGAAACTGGCGCGGGAGGCCTGAGCGGCCGACCATGGAGATCACCATCCTGGGCTGCGAGTCCATGGGCGCCCGCAGCCTTGCGGTCAGGGTGCGCACCGACGACCGGTGCATCGTGATCGATCCCGGGGTGGCCCTGGGGATGCTCAGGGGCGGTCTTGCGCCCCATCCCCTGGAGATTGCCGCCGCCGAGGCCACCCGCACCCGCATCCTCGGCGCCCTCGCCGAAGCCACCGATGTGGTGGTCACCCACTACCACGGCGACCACATCCCCCTCGCCGAACCCTCCCCGTTCCGGCTGGGCTGTGCGGCGCTCCCTGACCTCGCAGGGGTGCAGCTGTGGTGCAAGGGGCCGGAAGGCATCTCCCGGACCTCCCTCGCCCGCCGCCGCGACCTGGAGCGGTGCCTGGAGCGGCCGCTCGGGAGTGCCGAAGGAATCGGCGATGCGCAGATTCGCTGCTCCCACGGCGTGCTCCATGGATCTCCCTCCTCCCACCTCGGGCAGGTGATGATGGTGCGCATCGCCGAGGGGGACGAGATCTTTGTGTACGCCTCCGACATGCAGCTGCTCGACGATGCAGCCGTGGCCACGATCTACGGCTGGCGCCCCTCCACCCTGCTCGCCTCGGGACCGCCCCTCTATTTGCGGGACCTCTCCATGGCCGACCGAAAATCTGCCTGGCTTAACGCCCTCTTTCTCGCCGGGGTGGTGCCCACCCTGATCCTCGACCACCACCTGATGCGCTCGGCGACAGGGCTCACCTGGCTGGACCACCTTGCCGCCCACACCGGCAACCGTGTTTGCTGCGGTGCGGTGTTCATGGGAAGCGAGCCCCGGCTGCTCGAGGCGGACCGCCAGGCCCTTCACGAGAGCATGCCGGTGCCTGATGGCTGGCACGAGGCGTATGCGCGAGGTGAGGTCGATCTCACCGCCTATTCCCCGCAGGAAGGAGAGGCATAGTCAACCCCCCCTACACCCCCGGCCAGCCCGCGACGACGAGGGCCAGGCAGACGACGGGAGGGATGAGCAGGTTGTCGTCCACCGGTGAGAGGTGCTCCACGATCGCGGCGACGGCGCTTGCGGCGAGGGCGAGGGAGAGGGGGAGGAAGGGGAAAAGGACGGCGGCGGTAACCCCGGCCCCGGCAAGGGTGCCCTCGAGCGACTTCTCGTTGATCACCCGCGTCCTCCCAAAGCGCGTCCCGGCGATGGTGGCCACGGCGTCCAGAACGGAGAGTACGAGGATGGCGATGAAAACCTGCGGGGGATCGAAGAAGACCAGGCAGAAGAGGGCGCTGACCGAAAAATAGAAGGAACCCTTGCCCGGCAGGTCTTCCTGTCGCTCCATGGTGTCCACGAGCAGGGAGAAGAGGGGCACCCTGGTCCCCCGCAGGATGAGGTCGACGATGATGAGCCCGACGAAGAGTCCTGCGGAGAGGACGGCGAACGATGCGGCTCTGTCCAGGACGAGGATGATGACGGCGATGGCAAGGCCGAAGAGCAGGTGGAAGAGCTGGCGCAGGGTCTCGTTCATCCCAGAGAGGTGGCGCGGCGGGAATAAATACCTGTGCGGGTGCCGCAGCGTCTAGGGAGGCCTCCCTCACGCCGCCCGCATAATCTTCTCCGGGGCGATGCTTGATATATCCCTGAGCCTATAATGGTGCATTTATTTTTCATGGGATACCAGCCATGATTTCCCTCCTTCTCATCGATTCGGATCAGGAAGTACTCGATGCCGTACGGGCGTATGCTAGGGAGGAAGGAGTATCTGTCACCACGGCGAGCACCGCGGAAGAGGGGCTTTCCATGCTCGCTGCCGGTGCGTTTGACCTCGTGATCTCCGCACAGGCACTGATGGGCCTGAGCGGTGTCGATCTGCTCGGGGTTCTGCGGTCCTCCGGCAATGAGGTGCCTTTCATCCTCGTGTACGGACGGGGAGAGGAGGATGCTGCCGTGGAGGCGCTCCGCCGCGGTGCCGAATGCGCGGTCCGCAAAGGGCCTCTCCCGGCAACAGTCCTTGCCACCCTGCCGCGCGTTGGTCGCCTGGCAGTGAACCGGAGCCGTACGGGGAGAGAATTGCATCGATGCAGGGAGCGGGTTCGCCTGCTCTCCGAAATTACCATCGACATGATCTTCCGCTACGATTGGTCGCCCCGCCGGGGGTTTGCCTGCATCAGCCCTGCAGCTGAGGCCATCACCGGGTACGCACCCGGGGAGTTCTATGCCGACCCTGATCTCTTCTTCACCATCACCGAACCAGAGGACAGTGAGGTGCTCCTCCGGTGGTGGCGCGGCGAAGAGAGCGTGGAGGGACCCCTCATCATCCGCCTCATGCACAAAGACGGCCGGCTGGTATGGGCGGAGGTGCACTGCACCCCCATCAGGGGCGAGGCAGGCGAGGTTGTCGCCGTGGAGGGCAGCGTGCGCGATGCGACCCTGCGCACCGGGATCGAGCGGGACCTGCGTGCCCAGTCACGCCGTTTGCGTGAACGGATGAAGGAGCTGAACTGCCTCACCGGCATTTCCGAGGCCATCGAGAGTGAGCCTTCGATACAGGCACTCTGTCAGAAGATCGTGGATCTCATTCCCACCGCCTACCGGTTCCCGCAGATCGCCTGCGCACGCCTGGCCATCGACGGCGGGGAGTACCGTACTGCCAACTTCAGCGAGAGCCCCCTTGTGCAGACCAGCACGATTTTCGTTTACGGTGCGGTGGCGGGCACGGTGGAGGTCCGCTACCTTACCGAGCACGAGGAGATGGAGGAGGGGGCGTTTCTCGCGGAGAAGCAGGTGCTCCTCGGCACCATCGCCGCACGCGTCGGCAAGCTCTTTGAACGGCACCGCACGGAAGAGGCGCTCCACGAGGTGATCAGCAAACTCAACCTGCTCAACAGCATCACCCGCCACGATATTCTCAACCAGATTACGGTGCTCCGCGCCTACCTGGAACTCAGCATGGAGAAGACCTCCGATCCCGTGATGCGGGAGTATATGCACCGACAGGAGAAGGCGACGATGGCCATCCACCGCCTCATTGTATTTACCCGCGACTACCAGGATATCGGGGTGCTCTCCCCCGGCTGGCAGAAGGTGGAGGCGACCATCCGCCATGCTCTCCATACCGCATCCATGCCGTCCTTTGCGGTCGACATCGAGGTGGGGTCATACGAGGTCTATGCCGATCCCCTGCTGGAGAAGGTCTTCTTCAATCTCCTCGAGAACGCCCGTTCTCATGGGGGCGAGGTCACCAGGGTCCGTTTTTCCAGCGAAGAGACGGTCGAGGGGCTGATCCTGGTCTGTGAGGACGACGGGGAGGGCATCCCTGCCGACGAAAAAAATCTTATATTCGAGCAGGGATTTGGCAAGAAGACAGGATACGGCCTGTTCCTGGCACGAGAGATCCTCTCTATCACCGGCCTTTCTATAAGTGAGCGCGGGATTCCGGGCAGGGGAGCCCGTTTCGAGATCATCGCGCCGCCCGGCACCTACCGGAAGCGTGCAGACCGAAACGATGAGCCGCGATCCGGAAAAACTACTTAAACGCACACTGCACACAGCGTTGCGCCATACCGCGGGGCACGGCCCCCTGATCGCGGGGTGCCCGGCTCCTTGAGGTGAGCGCCATGTTTGTGAACGAGAGCCACCGACTGGTCCCCAACCCGGCACGCTGCAATTACGGTGCGGCGGTCGCCGACCTCGACGGAGACGGCGCCTTTGAGGTGATCGTCGCCGGGTTCGGCGGGCCGAACACCCTCCTCAAATGGGAGCGGGATCAGGTTGCCGCCGTTACGGACCATCCTCTCGCCGATGGGGAGCAGAATTCCATCTGCATCGCTGCCGCCGATATCGACGGCGACGGCAGGGAGGAGGTCTACGTCCTCAACAGCGATACCTTCGCCGGGAGAAAATGGGTCGCCGACGGGCTTTTCGATCGCACGACGCGGGGGTGGGAGGACCTCTTTTCCTTGCGCGAGAACCGGGGGGTGCGCAACTACCTCGTCGGGCGGTCGGTCGCCGCCGTCGACCGGCGGGGCACCGGGCGCTACGGGTTTGTGGTGGCCTCCTCCGGGGGAGCAATGCGCCTCTACGAGTGCGACGATACAGGAAGGCTGGTGGACGCGGCCGCCGATGCGGGGGTGGACCGGACCACCGACGGCAGGAGTCTGCTCTCTCTTCCTCTCGTCTCGGACCGCATGGACATCTTTGCGGCCAATGAACAGGGCTCCAACTTCCTCTTCGTCAACCGTGGGGATGGCACCTACCGGGAGGTGGCGGCGGAGTGCGGCATCGATGATCCGCATGAGCATGGCCGAGGGGTGGCGGTGCTCGATGCCAACGGTGACGGGCGGTTCGACATCGTCTGCGGCAACTGGGAGGGGGCGCACCGCCTCTTCTGCCAGCGGGAGGCCGGCCGCTTTGTCAACGAGGCGACGGCGGATATGGCCCGGCCTTCCCGTATCCGCACGGTGATCGCCGCCGACTTCGACAACGACGGCTACGAGGAAATTTTCTTCAACAACACCGGCGAGCCCAACCGCCTCTTCGGCTGGCGGAAGGGAGGCTGGCACCGCCTCCCTCTCGGCGACGCCCTTGAGCCCGTGGATTTCGGTACGGGAGCGGTGGTGGGCGACTTCGACGGCGACGGCCGCCTGGAGCTGATCGTTGCCCACGGCGAAGCCGGGGCCCAGCCCCTCTCCCTCTTCAAGCCACAGGAGACCGGCAACGTCTGGCTGCGAGTGCTGCCCCTGACCCCCGCCGGCGCCCCCGCCCGCGGTGCGGTGGTGGCGCTGCATGCCGACGGGCGGCGGCAGCTGCGGGCCGTCGATGCGGGGTCGGGCTATCTCTGCCAGATGGAGCCGGTGGCCCACTTCGGACTGGGGGCGTTCTACGGGACGGTCGACCGGGTGACCATCCGCTGGCCGGACGGGGTCACCGAGACCATCGACTCGCCTGAGGCGGGCCAGCTCCTCATTGTCCCCTATCCGGCGACCGTCCGCAGGTCAGGGGAGGAGATCGCGGCATTATAGGGGATGGCGGCTGACGTCAGGTCGGGGAAGACCCCCCTGCAGCGCCACCACCGCCTCGCGGGCGACTTCTCCGTGGCCCGCGGGGCCGCCGCCTCACTCTTTCACGATCCGCCGCAGGGGGCAGGCGCTCCAGTCGCTCCCCTTGCGGTAATGGCGCTTGGCGTGCTCCACCAGCAGGGCGTGGTACTCCTGGAAGACCGCAGGGTCGCGGGGGAGGTTCTGTTCGAAGAGCGCCCTGATCTCGTCGTAGTCGGCCTCAGGATCGATCAGCCCGAGAGTGCCCGCGATCCGCCGGGTGTAGGCGTCCACCACAAAGACCGGCACCCGGAAGGCGTAGAGGAGCATGGAATCTGCCGTCTCCCGCCCGATCCCCCAGAGGGCAAGCAGTGCCTCACGGGACGGCACCCTCCCCTCCAGGTTCCTGAAAAATACCGCAAATTCCCGCAGTTTCCGGGCTTTCTGGTTGAAGAAGCCCGCCGGGCGGATGGCCGCCCGCAGCCGATCCCCGTCAAGGGCGATCAGCCCGTCGGGGTCGAGGGCGCCGGCGTCCTGCAACCGCCGCAACGCCTTCTCCACGTTCACCCAGGCGGTGTTCTGGGTGAGGATGGCGCCCACGCAGACCTCGAAAGCCTGGGTTTCGGTCGCCGGCAGGTCGTAGCGGCCCGGGTGGTAGCCCGCACGGCTCCCCGTCTTGTCGGGCTGCGTTCCCTCGAAATCCAGCAGCGGCCACCACCCCTGCGGCCCGTAGCAGCGCAACAGCTCGGCATAGATCATCCCGATCAGGTTCGCCGGGCCGGCCTCAGGCACACTCCCGCGCATCTGCGGTACTGTTTCGCCTCAATCCGGCTTAAACGGGTAGTCGCGCTTTTCCGGGATGACCGCCCGGATCCCGCCCTGGGCGTGTTTCACGTCGCCGCGGTAGCGGGGGATGAAGTGGATGTGGGTGTGCATCACACTCTGGCCGGCCACCTCGCCTACGTTGACCCCGATGTTGTAGCCGTCGGGTGAATACCTCTCATCGGCGATCTCCCTGCAGCGGTCGACCAGGTCCAGGATGGCCGCCCGCTCCTCGAACGACAGATCGAAGTAGCTCGCCACGTGGCGGAAGGGGATGATGAGCATGTGGCCCGGATTTGCCGGATAGACGTCGAACCGGGCGTAGGCAAGATCGTTCTGCGCTTCGATATCCCCGGCGGCGGGCGAACAGAAGGGACAGCCGTGCATGGCACTATTCCTCGCGTGTCTGGGATAACGCCGGGAGGCAATAATGGTTGCCCTTTTCCAGGAACCTGATATATTCGAACTTTTCCGAAGTCAAAGCAATATTCATGACCGGATAGTCCATACCAGAGAGATGAGGTATACGATGAACTTGAAGCATGTGGGTATTGCGGTGATCCTCGTTGTGGGGATCGTGGCGGCGGGCCTGATCGCGATGGCCATGATCGGAGGAGGCCTGTATACTGCGGGTCCCGCACAGCAAACGATTGAAATCACCGGGACGGTCACCTACGTCGACCTTGAAGGCGGGTTATACGGCATCGTGGCGGATGACGGCACGCGCTACCTGCCCCTCGACCTGCCCGAAGCGTTCGCGCAGGACGGCCTCGCTGTCACCGCCGAGGTGATCGTCAAAGAGGACGTGGCCACCATCCAGCAGTGGGCACACCCGTCGAGATCGTCTGCATCCCGGCCTCCTGATACTGCCATTCCTCATTTTTGCCCGGCGCCCTCCCTCTGGAGGTATGCCCGGGACACCGGCGGCACCCGGCGTGCAGAAGGATAAACTATACAATGCGCGGGATCGATGAACAACGCCCGCACCATGGCGCGAGCTCAAAAAAAAAGGCGCGATTTAGAATCGCGGTTTTCTGTGCTTCGGGAGGCAGTCCCGGCAGTAGACAGGGCGACCCTCTGAGGGCTTAAAAGGAACTTCACATTCTGCGCCGCAATCCGAACAGATTGCCTTGTGCATCTCGCGGGGGCCAAAGTCTCTTCGGCCGCCGAAATTATCTCTTCCATTCATTGTTGTTGCTCGTACAGTCTTTCACAACTGTACTATGTTCATTGAGCGCTGGGTTTAAGTAGGTGTGCATGGAGGAATGCCGGCACCCATGCCCGGCCGTTCCCTTTTTTGGTGACGTATGCCCTCAAAGGATCTTTTCATGGTCACCAGAGGGCTTCGTTTCCACCGAAAGCCAGATCAGATCGCATAAGTGCAGGAGCCTGCAACGCTTCTCACCGGAGGCCGATTTCCCTGCGACCGATCACCAAAGAGATCTTTCTGACCGCCCTCGAGTGCCCCGCGCGTGCCTGGTTTCTCCGCCACCACCGCACTGTCCCTCCCTGCTCTTTGGGACGCCGGTTTCGCAGCGAACGGGGGGGCAGATCGGCCGGCGGGCACGCAACCTCTTTCCCGGCGGCTCATCGCCGGCCGCATGGTGGATCTCGAGGCGATCATCAGGCAGTATTTCTATCACCCGGGCTTCCGGGGCTCCACCTCCATAAAAAGGGTGCTACCCGCCCTCGTCCCGGGGATGTCCTACGCGGGAATGGCTATTGGCGACGGCGATACCGCCATGGCGGCATTCGCCTCCCTGGCGCATGGCCGCTATGCCGGGGAGGAGGAGGGGGCAGTGCGGGCGCAGCTCCTCGCCTACTGTGCCCAGGACACCATGGCCATGATCCGCCTCCACGAAGCCCTGCTCGCCTATCCCTGATCGCGGTGAACCTCGGCGATCAGCCCGCCCGAGCGCAGCGCCGCCTCCAGTTCCTCCGGCCGCTGCGATCCGAGCAGAAAGGTCCTGCCGCTGGAAAGTGTCACCAGGAGGGCCAGGTCGCCGGTGACGGTATACGCCTGCCCGTAGCGCCCCCAGCGGATGCCCCAGCCCCAGTAGTCGCGCAGCGGCCGGTAGGAGATCGCCTCCACGTGGGCGATCTCGTCCCAGGGGACACGGCGCTGCCGCAGGTGGAGAGGGAAGTACCTGAACTGCAGCTCGCCGGGGACCGCACGGATCTCCAGCCGCATTACGAAGAAAAAGAGGGGCATGCCGATCCCGAAACACAGAAACAAGAACGTCATGACCGAATCCGGCGCCGGGTTGCTCCCAATCGGGGCGCCCAGCAGGATCTGCTGCACAAATCCCCACCACGGCAGGGCGGCGGTCCCCAGCACCACCGCCCACAGCAGGGGCTGTCGGAAGTACTGCACCTCTTCGAACAGGACCGTCTCCTTCCCTTCCACAACCATCACCCCGTGGCCCGGGGCTCCCGTAGCATGGGACGCACCCCGCAGCCCTCCAGGTTGCCGAAGCAGAAGACCATCCGGGCCCGGATGGTGGGGGGGAGCACCGCTTCGCTGACCGGGAAGAAGCCGAAGGTGGTGTAGAACGGCACCAGCGGCAGCGTGGAGTGCATCCACAGGATCCGATCCCCCATCACCTCGAGAAGGGCGGTCATGAGCCGGCGGGCGATCCCCCGCCGCCGGTAGTCATCGAGCACGAAGACGCCGTCCACCTCGCAGCCGTCGGGGTGGCGTTTGACCCGGGCCGACCCCACCAGCCGCTCGCCGTCGAACGCCCCGAATATGCGATCGGTGGCCGGATCCGTCTTCTGTCCGTGGTAGTGCACCCAGAGCTCGGTCTCCACCAGCCGGAATTCGCCGGGTGTGAGCTCCCGCACGGTGGGGGCCACAGGGGACCTCAGGCCGCCTCCACCCGGCGCACCACAAGCACCGGCTGTTTAGCATGCCGCAGGACATTTTCAGAGACCGATCCGATGAGCATCTGGGAGAGGTTGCTACGGCCGTGGGAACCCACGACGATCAGGGAGACGTCGTGTGCGTCCGCCAGGCGCACGATCTCCTGCGCCGGGACCCCTTCGATCAGGTAGGGGCGCACCTTCAGCCCGTGATCCTCGAGGGCGATCTTCGCCTCTTCCAGGTGCTCCTGCGCATGGGTGCGCATCCGCTCCAGGATCATGGTCTCGAACCGGCCTTCCGGCTCCCCCACGCCGGCAGGTTCGGCGATCAATGTCGCGATCTCCCGCACGTCGATTACGTGGACGAGCACCACCTCCTCGCAGCCCGCTTCCCTGAGGGCCAGCACCTGGGCCTGCGCCCGTGCCGATACCGCCGAGAAGTCGGTGGCAAAGAGCACCTTCTCAAACGGTTTCATGAGACCTTCCTCGGGTGGCTCCCGAATCCATCGCATTCAATCCACATGCCATATTCCAAGCATCCCTGCTCCCTCCAACAGAATAATGGTTGTGCTTTCCCACCCCGCCGTGCCAACCATCAAATACGATGAGGTGTGTATCACCCTCCACCATGGAGCTTTACATCCTGCGAAACGGAGAAGCCGGCTCCCATGCTGCTGACATTTCCCAAGAATTCCACCGCTCTCTCAGCGAGGCGGGCCGGGAAGAGGTCGAGGGGGTCGCCCGCTGGCTCGCCGGACAGGAGGTGCGGTTTGACGTCATCGCCACGAGCCCCCTGGCCCGGGCACGAGAAACCGCCGAGATCGTCGCCCGGGCCGTGGGGTATGAAAATCAGATCCTGCAGTGGAAGGCGCTCGAGCCGGGAGTCGACACCCTCTCCCTGCTTGGCCATCTCACCGAGTTTTTCAAGATCCAGAACGTTCTGCTCGTGGGGCACGAACCCGACCTCTCCAAGATGATCAGTCTGCTCATCGCCGGTCACCACAACAGCGGCATCTTCCTGCATCGGGCCGGCCTGTGCAAGCTCCGCCGGGTGACCTTCTATGACATGCCCACCGGCGAGCTGTACTGGCTGCTCTCCCCCGAGCAGATGACTGAAGCGGCAAACAAACCTGCAGCAAGAGCCGTCCCGGCAATGCACTGACCTGTCCAGTACGCAAGGCTCATTATCCACAGGTCCCATGTTCACTCATGGATCTCTATATCCTTCGCCACGGCAAGGCCGGCACCCACACTGCAGATCCTGTACAGGACGAGGCACGTCCCCTCACCAACGCCGGGGCGAAGGAGATGCAATCCATCGCCCGCTGGATTGCCGCTCGCAAAATCCCTTTTGACCTGGTGGTGACGAGCCCTCTGCCCCGGGCGCGGCAGACCGCAGAGATCGTCGCCCGGGCCTGCGGCATCGAGGAACGGCTGGTGGAGTGGATCGAGCTCGCCCAGGGGCATGATCCGGGCACCGTGCTTGCGAAGCTGCAGGGCGAGTGCGAATCCGGATCCTGCCCCTCTGCGGTGCTGATCGTGGGTCACGAGCCCGGACTCTCCCTCCTCATCTCCCATATCATCACCGGCCACAACGAGGCGGGGATCGTGCTCAAGAAAGGAGGGATTGCCCGGATCAGGGATGTCTCCATCTCCCCGGCGGTACGGGGGGAGATCTCATGGCTGCTGACGCCAGGAATGATGCGGGAAGGTTGAGGGCGCCCCGGCAAAAAAACTGATGCATTTGAATTATTTTTTAGAATCTCCGGTCATATGGCCTCGAATACATTTAAATGAAATGACAGACAGTATCACGCCCCATGAACTGTTTTGCGAACATTTCTGTTCTGCTGGTACTGCTTGCCTTCTGTCTTGTGGGAGGGGCGACGGCACAGGAGAACCAGACAGAAAACGCCTCCGTTGTCCCGCCGGAGGTCAGTGAGTATGCAGGCGACTGGTCGCTGCCAAACTATGATTACGCCAATACGCGCGCTTCGAATACCACGGCGATCGATGCGAGCAGTGTCAATGACCTCGGCGTTGCCTGGTCCTTTGCATTGAATGCGTCCGGCCAGTTCGGGGCCGCAAGCAGCAATCCCCTTATCATGGGCGACACCGTCTACTTCCAGGACATCAACGCAAACGTCTTCGCCCTTTCTCTTGAGACCGGTGACGTCGTGTGGGCGGCCATGTACAATAACACCTCGGTCGCGGGCCCGAACGGCCCGGCAGTCGGCTGGGGCAAGGTCTTCGCGGCCAGCGATCCCTACACCATGGCCGCGCTCAATGCCTCAACCGGTGAGGAACTCTGGGCACAGCGGCTCGCGGGCCGGCCCGGGGAGGGGATCGATATCGCCCCCACCGTCTATGACAACATGGTCTACACCTCCACCGTCCCCGGGCAGGGTGACGTCTTCTACGCCGGCGGCAATATCGGCCGTATATTTGCCCTCGACCAGGAGAACGGCACCATCGTCTGGAACTTCAGCACGGTGGATGATCCGGAGAGCATCTGGGGCAACCCGGAGGTCAACAGCGGCGGCGGGTGCTGGTACAACCCGGCCATCGATCCCGAGACCGGGACCACCTACTGGGCGGTGGCCAATCCCGCGCCCTTCGCGGGCACCCCGGAGTACCCCAACGGCGCGAGCCGTCCTGGTCCCAACCTCTACACCAACAGCATGCTGGCCCTCGACCATGCCGACGGTGAGCTGATGTGGTTCACCCAGGTGCTCCCCCATGATCTCTTCGATCACGACTTCCAGATACCCCCCATCCTGAGCAGTGCCAACATCAGCGGCACCGAACAGGAGATCGTCATCGGTGCGGGCAAGATGGGAAAAGTCTTCGCCTTCAACCGCGATACCGGGGCCATCCTCTGGGCAACCCCGGTCGGGATACACGAGAACGACCTGCTTGCGGCCCTGCCCGCCGGCACCACCACCGTGTATCCGGGAGCGCTGGGCGGAGTGGAGACTCCGATGGCCACCGCTGACGGCGTCGTCTATGTACCCTACGTCGACTTCCCCACCAACTGGACCCCCGAGTCCTCGCTGAGCGTGGGGGCGAACCAGACGGGCCCGCAACCCGAATTCCCCCCCTTCGATGAGGGGACCGGCGGTCTGGTCGCCATCGAGACCGATACAGGCAAGATCCTGTGGGAGCAGACGTTCGACGCCATCAACGTGGGCGGTGCCACGGTGCTCAATGATCTGGTCTTCACCGCCACGTTCGACGGTACCGTCTACGCCTTCGACCGGACGAGCGGGGAGGAGGTCTGGACCTGGAACGCACCCGCAGGCATCAATGCATGGCCGGCTGTCGCGGGGGACACCATCCTGATACCCGCGGGAATCGGAGAGGAGCCGGCACTGGTCGCCCTGCGCCTGGGCGCCAACGCCACGCCCCCCACCCCCGAGCCCACCCCGGAGGAGACCGAAACACCGGAGCCCACCGCACCGGAGGCTGAACCGGTGCTGTCCATCACCAGCCCCGCCGAGGGTGACAGCGTGGCCGCAGGAAACGTGACCGTGGAGGTCGAGGTCGAGAACTTCACCCTCGTGGAGCCGACCGGCCAGCCCAATGTTCCCGGCGAGGGGCATATCCACTACTACCTGGACGCCCTTCCCCTCGAGAACCCGGACGAACCGGCTATCCCTGAGAGCGGAGAGTATGCGGTCTCGACCAACACCTCCTACACCTGGGAGAACGTGACCGCCGGTGAGCACATACTGGCAGTGCAGCTGGTCAACAATGACCACACGCCCCTCATCCCGCTCGTCTACGAGGTGATCAATGTCACCGCAGCCGGTGAGATGCAGGGTGGCGCACCGGAGGCCGTGACCATCGATCTGGTCGCAGAAAACATCGCATTCGACACCGACACGATCACCGTCCCTGCCGGGTCCGAGGTGACGGTCAACTTCGACAACCGCGACGCGGTCCCCCACAACTTCGCCGTGTACGAGAACTCTGCGGGGGAGAATCCCATCTTTGTGGGAGAGATCTTCACCGGTCCCGCACAGATGACCTATACCTTCACCGCTCCCGAAGAGCCCGGCACCTACTTCTTCCGCTGCGATGTCCACCCCGGAACGATGAACGGGGACGTCATCGTCGAGTGAGGGAAAGCGGGGGAACGGTCCCCCTCTTTTTATCCTCAAACGAAAATGAGAAGCATTGCTGAGCAACGCGGCTCGGGGACGACCCCATTATACCCCGGCGCCTCCATCGGGCGGGGACACCTACCCTACCTCTTCGGACAAAACGACGTGGGCACGGCGGCAGGTTCGCAAAGGTAGGCCATCACCCGCCTCAGCACCTCGGGGTTGCGGGGCAGGTTGATGTGGCAGTAGCGGTCCGGATCGGTGTCCAGTACCGCCGGCTCCCGGGGGAGGAGGTCCCAGCCGGTGTCGGGGAGGAACGACTCGCTGTTGGCCACGATGCCGTCGCCGGCATAGGTCATGCACCACTCCCCCTCCCTTCCCATCTCCCAGGTCTTTCCGCCGAACCAGGGGAACATCGCCGCAGTGCCGGCAGGGTTGGCGGCCGCGATCGTTCGGTAGGCGATGTCATCCCGGAGCCCTGCCTCCCGGAGCGCCGTCATGGCCGCACTCCCCGGCCTGACGTCCTGCACGATGGCGTCCTGCGCCGGGTCGTAGGGGTGCGGCACGAATACGCCGGTGAGGCGGTCGATCACCTCCGGGCCGTAGGTGGGATGGTTGAAGAGCTCGGCCATGGCGGAGCCGTGGTTCGGGGGGCCGATCCCGATGAGCTGGCGCACGGACTCGCTGCGCGCCCCGCCGTCCTGCACCTCGAGCAGGTAGCGGGCGACGCAGGTTCCCATCGAGTGGCAGACGATGTCCACCGGCCCCGCATACCCCGCATCCTCCCGCATTCCGGCGAGAAACCCCTGCAGGCCGGCGGCGATCTCTGCCAGCGGGGCGCTGCCGTCCATGCCGGGATGGGAGAACCGCCAGCAGGGGATGGCGGCTGCTTCCAGCAGCGGGACGAGACGGTTCCAGATGCCGGGGTGGCTCCGCCAACCATGCACCAGCACCACAGGGAGAGAGGGGGACATCATATCACTTCATGAATATTTGATCCGGTATACCTTAGCCATTCCCTCCGTACGAGGGAGGATCAACCCCCCATATCGCCAAAAACCGTATATTAATGGTACAGGAGCCGGTTCACTCCACCGGGACATAGATCCAGACAACCGGTTCCTGCTCCGGGTTCTTCCAGGGCTCGTTGACAAAGACCTCCCTGACGGGACCGGCCACACGCTTGCCGTGCCGATCCAGCCAGGCGAAGAAGTCCCGGTACTCCTCCTCCAGCTCCTCGTAGGGGCCCATGTAGATGATCCTGGCCATGGGCCCGCCGGCAAGGTCGTACGCCGCCACCCCTCCTTTTGCATCCACGGTGCCCTCCACGGGAAGCACCACCTCGAGATCGGCCGCACCGGCGTGGTGGGCCTCCTTCGCCGCCTCGAGATCGGTCTCGTGCCGGATATAGGCCGGCGGTCCGGCCCGTTCGATGCCATGCTCCTCCGCATACGCCACCAGCTCCCCGAGCAGGGGGACGACCTGCTCGTAGCGGCCCTGCCGGCGCATGCCGATCACCCGGTGTGCTACACCTTCCACCATCTCAACCTTGATCATGCAACTGCTCCTGAGGGGTGAATCACTCCCGGGGGGCAATACGGGGGTGGGTGGGGATGCGGCAGGGAGCCGTTTGGCCCGGACATACCCCGGTACAGGAACAGTCCGGGGAACCACTCAGGAACGTTCCGCCGGGATCGATCCCATGAACTCCTCGATGGTGACAGCATGGCGTTTGTAGTACTGGAAGATGCGTTCCCCCCATGCAAGGGCTTCCGGAGCGGTGCTCACCAGGCCATTCTGGATATCATACGTGATGCCATCGGCGAGGTACAGCTTGATGGACAGGTCGTTGTCGGTGACCGTGAGCCCCAGTGAGATAGGGACGTTGGTGACGTAGAACTGCATATGGGGGTACACGGCAAGCGCTCTGACGCGGTCCGTATACGGTTCCTCATACAGGTGCAGCGCAAGGTCAGGGGATACCACCAGTTCGACCGGGTTTCCCTCCGCAACCCTTTTCCCGATGGCATCGGCAACGCCGGGACTGCCCTGGTTCGTGACGCCATGGACATGGTTCGCACGGGCGATGATATCCAGGTACGAGGAATAGGTATAGAAGTAATCGACCGGGGTATTGTGAATGAGTTCTGAGTCGATGAGATCGCCGATCGTATCGAGGGCAAATGCGGGCAGACCCCCAAGCGAGTGTTCCTCCCAGAACGCCCTGTGCTCCGTCACCACCGCATAGGTAAGGAGAAAATCCTCCAGCCCCCGGGCAATGCCGTTTCCCGGGGGGGTGAGGGAGAACCGGTAGCCCTCTTCGCGCACCAGACCGATATCGATCAGCTTCTTGATGTTCGCACGGAAATTTGGCGACGAGGACCCGATGATCTCGCGGAGCCGATGCCGGGTCATCGGTTTTTCGCCCAGCAGGAGCAGAATCTGGGTGAGGGCTGACGAGCGAAGCACCATGTGGATCTCTTTCATGTGCTCCTGATATGCCTCAAGAATCGGGAGCGGGCGGTCCGGGTCCCCTCCGCCGGGTGGCTCGGGTCTGCCCGAATCCCCGGACCTCGCGGCAAACGTCGCAATCAGCGAGGCGATTTTCGGGGCGAGCAGCTTCCCTGCGGCCGTCAACGCATACGAATCCCTGCTTCCCCTCACCAGTCCCTCCCTCATAAGGTGCAGGGTTTTTGCGTGGAGGGCCGCGGGAGCATTCCCGGTCTTTTCGCAGAGTTCAGCCTTTGATGGGGATGTATCAATCAATGCAAGAAGAATTTTGATGGTAATGGACGAATAGAAGAGTTTCTGGACCTCTGCGCCATAGTTGTCGTACCACAAAAAAACCGGGGTTATCTCCATGGATAGTATACCCTCATTTAAAGGATATTTGAAATATACCTTTCGATTTCCTGTTCGGCCACAGGTGGGAGGGGCCGGCTCCGGGGAAGAGATGATGCAGCAGGATCGCATCGCTGCGCTGATGGCGGTCCGCAGGAGGGGTGTGGCCGCCTCAGCCTCACATTCCCCCGTAGGAGCGGACATGCTCCCATGCCCTGTGGTATGGCCCGTACCGCTCGTGGTCGGTGTAGATCGAGGCGTCCTCCCTCCCGAACACCTTCCGATCCTCGCCCACCGGGCAGACCTTGATGCAGATGCCGCAGGGGGCGATGTGACGACGGCCCAGTTCTATGTTGTGGGCGGTGCAGGCGGCCTTGTCGGTCAGGCCTTCCGGGTAGTCGGCCTCATCAAGGGCGCCTGCAGGGCACATCGCCACGCACCGCATGCACCGGGTGCAGAGCGATGCTTCCATGAGGGGATCGGGAGGCAGTGGGGCGGTGGAAAAGAGGGATCCGAAGCGCACCCGGGGGCCGAACTCGCGGGTGAGCAGGGTGTTGTTCACCCCGAAGGTGCCAAGCCCGGCGAGAAGGGCGGCGTGGCGGTGGGAGAAGAAGGCCACCGGGTTGTCCCGCAGCACCGAGGCCGAGCCGTAACCGTCCCGGGGGATGAACATCGAGGGATGGCCCCGTTCGGTGAGAAAGGCGGCCAGCCGATAGGTGTACTGGTCGAGCAGGATGTTCACCGTCCGGTAGAGCTCGGCGTAGTGGATGGAGGGCGCAGACTCCAGCACCGGGAGGGTGACCGGCAGGCCGATCACCACCACCGATCTGGCCTCGGGGTAGATGGCCTGCGGGAAGAACGCCTCCGGCACAAAGGGGGGGAACGGCGGGTCCTCCCACCGCTCCACACCGGCCACCCCGACGAGGGGGATCTCCATCTCCCGGCACTTTTTGAGGAGGGTTTGTTTGAGGGCGTGCATGGGTTCTCCGCAGGAGAGGTTCAGGCAGGATGCTGATAAGTGCACCGGCGGGAGATGTCCTGCCCGTCTCCCCGTGTTGGTTCAGAAAAGAGGAGATTTTCGACTTTTCTGCCACAGTCAGGCGAGCTTCTGCCCGCATTTACTGCAGAACTTCGCTCCCTCACGCACCTGCTGCCCGCACCTGGGGCAGGTGGGCGGCCCGGCGGGGGGTGCAAGAGCTGCCCCGCAGGACCGGCAGAACTTCGCACCGGGCTGGGCGGGCGCACCGCATGCAGGGCAAAATGAGTCGGATGACGGTGTCGAATTTGGAGACAGGAAGGGTACAGGCGAGCCGGAATACTGCTCGCTGTGGGACCCCTGCTGATATTTCACCGGGCGGAAGGAGGCCACAAAAGGGGTGGCCCCCCCATTCACCCACAACCACTTCTCATGCGATTTCGTGCTCGATCTGCGGGATCGTCTGGGCATCCGCAAACGTCTCGTTATACCCGTCCGGGAAGGTCACCGTGGTCTGCGCCGGGGTGGTGTCGATGTCAAGCAGGGGGCCGAACCAGTACTGTGTGGCGACGGCCTCGGAATCGGCAAACCGCATCTCCGGCGTGCGGTAGAGGGTGGCGTTATCGGCCGCTTCCACCCGGGCGAACCCGTAGACCAGCATCGATGTGCTGGAGTCGGTCACCGAGAGGACGTCGACCTCCTTGTCCGAATACGTCGAGAGGGCCTCTTTCATCATATCCGCGGGGTTCATGAGGTTGAGCCACACGGCCACCCGCTCGTACCAGGTGAGGGTGAACTGGAAGTCCACCTCGGCATCGCCGGTCTCGTTCACCACGATGATGTCCAGTGCATCGGAGGTCAGGGCGGATGCGGGGAGCACCGCGGCTGCGAGCAGCAGGAGGAGGGCAGCCGTGCAGAGGAACGTTCGGGGCATGGACAGGGGCTTCATGAGGAGACCATTCGTGCAGGCTGCATTTAATGCATTCGCTCTGCCCACCCACGGAATTCCTTTATCTCCCATGCGAGCATGCCTCACAGATCATGCCAATCGTGCTGTTCAGCATGGGATTCACGGGTATCGCCGCCGTCACCATTGCGGCCCCGGGCCGGCTCCGGTTCGGAGGAGGGCGGTGCGGGAAGTCGCCGGGATCCCCCCGGGTGGTCATCACCGACGGGCGGGACATGATGACTGGCGACCCATGTGCGCAGGAGAGGGAGACCGGCCGTGTGCGCACCGGCGAGGAGCGGGACGGGCTGTGCATCCTCGCCGGGAGCGTGCCAGTCTCACTCCCCGCGGGGGCCCGGGATCATCGTCACTCCACGGGTGGCCCGGGATCCAACCAGCGTGGCGATGATGATGGGGAGTACCACGCCCGGCTGCAGGAAGATGAGGACCAGCAGGACGATGACCGCCAGCGGCTTCTTGAGGACGCAACCGATCATCCCCGCCATGACCGCAGTGATGGCGAGGGTGAGGGGAACTGCGGGGACGAGGAGGGCTACCGCCATCCCGAGTGTACCTCCCGTGAATATCAGGGGAAATACGGGCCCTCCCTTGAAGACCGTGGCCAGGCACCAGGTGCTGGCCAGAATCTTGACGATGCCCACCGCCAGCAGCGTGGTCGCCCCCATGCCCGCTCCTTCGGCGAGGACGGTCTGGAACTCTGTCTGCCCGGAGAAGAGCACGATGGGCACTGCAGTCCCGGCGAGCCCCAGCCCTGCCCCGCCCAGCAGGCCCCGCACCACATGCCGATCCGAGAGGGGCGCCATCAGGCGGGCGAAGAGGTGGTAGGATGTGATGAACGCCACGCCTGCCGCCGCGCCGGCCAGCCCCAGCCCCGCCGCATAGAGCAGGTCGATGGGCATGAAGTCATAGGAGGGAAGCGGGTAGAGGATCCCGGACCTGGTGGCTTCAACCCAGAGGTAGAACCCGAACCCGCCCAGGCTCCCGGTAACCCCGGCAATCCCCAGCGCCCGCACACACCTTCCCTCCCGCTCCCCGAGCCAGGTGCCCATGCTCCCTCCCATGTCGATGGCCGCCACCTCCGGGCCGAGGCTGGCCCCGAAGACGAGGGAGAGATAGATGGACAGCAGCACGCCGGGAAGGTGCTCCGGCTCGAACCGTCCTGTCCGCTGAAATTCCTCGATGGTCTGCTGGAGCATGCCCGCGTGGTCGCCGAAGAGGTGCAGGCAGAGGCCAACCGCCAGCCCCCCGGTGGCGGTGGCGAGGAGGACAAAGAAGGGAATTGACGACGAGTACTGCCAGACCCACGCGGTTCCCCCCGCCTGCAGGAACAGAAAGAGCACCATCGCAGCCCCAGCAGCCACGGCGAGCAGCACGGCCAGGGCAAGAAATGAGGCGAATTCCCGGGCATGCGGTCTCATGCCACGACCTCCCGGATGCGAGGGGACAGCCGTGCGAGGGCCGCCCCGGTGCACCGGCACCTCCCCCCGGTCGCCCCTTTTGCCAGATCCTCCTCCAGCCTCACCAGGTCCTCCACCCGGTCGATATCGTATTCCGTGGCAAGCAGAACGACGGTATATCCTCCGCCTTTGGCCCGGGCCAGGGTGCGGGCGAGCACGTCTGCGGTGCTCCATGGAATTCCTGCAAAGATCTCCGGCACAGGGCGGCGCATGCCGACCAGGTAGTAGCCCCCATCCTCGCAGGGCCCGAGGGTGATATCAGCCTCCTCGAGGCGATCAAGCCCTTCCCGGAGAGACCGGGCGGGAAGGTGGGGCGTGTCGCTTCCCATGAGCAGCACCCGCCCGTAGCCTGATGAGAAGAGCAACTCTGCGGTGCAGGCGAGCCGCACCCCCAGGTCCCCCTCCTCCTGGGGAATGAGCCCGAACCGCGGGGGGCAGACGGCCCGGAACAGGGCCTCCTCCTCCCGGGGGGTGTAGGCGATGAACGGGTCGACCTGCCGGACCGCCTGCACGGTGTCGATGGTGTCGAGGAGAAACCCGCGGGCGAGGTCGGCGGCCTCCCGGGGGAGAAGCGGCGGGCAGAGGCGGGTCTTGGCCAGGCGGGGAAACGGCGCCTTGGTCATGATCGCGACCGCGGATCTCATGCCGGCGTCATTCTTCTGCCTTCCACCCGATCCACCTCCCCCTTCCCACCTGCCCGCGCACGGCGGCATCGATCCAGCCGGCGATGCCCTGTTCTGCCGCCCGAAAGAGCTCCTCCCCGAACCGCGCGCAGATCTGATCGCGGAGGGTGGTGGTGAGCACACGCCGGTACTCCCTGCAAAAGGCAGGGAAGGTGCTGCTGATGTCCTCAAGGCGCGCCACCGCAAAGCCTGTCTCTTCCAGGAGCAGGGCATAGCCCTCGACGGTCTCGGTGTAAGGAAAGACCATAAAGCGGTGGAGGTTCTCAAAGATCGCATCGTCCATCGCCCCGGTCTGCACCCAGTCGGTGAAGGCGATGGTGCCGCCGGGGCGCAGCACCCGGTGGGCTTCCCGGATGAGCTGCGCCTTGTCGGTGACGTAGCACCAGGCATCCTGCCCCCAGACGATGTCGAAGGATGCGTCGGCAAAGGGCATGGCCAGTGCATCCCCGAGCCGGAAGCTGACCAGGTGGGAGAGTGCTGCCCCTGCGGTCCGGCGCTCCGCCTCCTCGATCATCTTCGGCGTGGCATCCAGCCCCAGCACCCGGCACCCGAACCGCCCGGCAAGGTGGCGGGCCGGGCCGCCGAGGGCGCTGCAGACATCGAGGATGCGGGCATTACCGGTCACCCCGGCGAGGGCGGCCAGCGTTTCGGTATCCTCCCATCCTCCCACGTGGATCTCCTCTCCCATCAGGAGCTCCCAGAGCACCCCAACGGGGCCCGCGTAGACCTCCTGCACATCTTCCAGACACACATCCAGTCGTTTCATTTCTCCTCCTCCCCGGGCTCCCGGGCGTAATGGTGCCAGCAGTAGGGGTCCTCCCCCAGCAGGTCGCCCGAGGCGTAGTAGGCCGAGGCCCGACACCCCCAGCAGACCGCCGCCTGCGCGCACCGGCTGCAGGATCCGGCCCGGCTGCCGGCCCTCCGCAGGGGCGTGGCGAGCAGCGTCTCTTTGTGGCGGGCGACGATCGACGGGAAGGCCTCCCGGAAGATGTTTCCCACCCCCTCCCTGATCACCGAGCAGGGGGTCACCTCCCCGTCGATGGTCACGCAGACCACGCCTCCGCAGTAGAATTTGGAGACGTCCATGGGCCCCAGCGCGAGATCGGTGCCGGCGTAGCCGGAGGCGTTGCGGCACTGGTAGGCCTCCCGGATCGCTTCCCGGGAGGGGATCCAGTGCTCCATGCCCCCTGCTGCCCCCGCCGCCGCCATGAGGGTCAGGCAGGTCCGCATCCCCAGATCCTCCCAGAAGAAGCGGATGGTCTCCTGTACATCCCTCCCAGCCACCGGAGTGGTGAGGGTGATGCAGTTGACCATCTGATCCGGCGATTTTCCCAAGCCCTGCAGAGTCTCGACCCCGGAGAGAATGGCGGCAATCTTTTCCTTTGCATGCCCGGTGTGCAGCGTGGCATAGATACCCGGGTCAAGGGTGTCCAGGTGCACGGAGATGAACCCCTCCTCCGAGGCCGCTATCGCCCGAACCGCGACTCCCGGGTCGGCGAGGGGCAGCCCGCTGCTCCAGATGTTGTTGGCAAGGCCCAGGTCGGCGGCATAGGCCATCAGCGCCTCCCAGTCGTCCCTGAGCAGGGGATCGCCGCCCAGCCAGTCCACCGCCCGGACCTCCATGCGGACCGCGGCCTCCAGTACTTCCCGGATGGTTTGGGCGGGGAGCTCCTTCTGGAGCGGGTCGGCGGCAGCGGCATAGCAGTACCGGCAGCCCTGGGTGCAGGCGAGCGTCGTCTCGATCTGGACGGAATACACCTTGTTCTGGAAGAAGTAGGCCATCTCTTCGGCAAAATCGGGGTGCAGCCCGGCATGGCGGTAGAGGGGGTGCAGGTCCGTCATGGTCTCCCGTCTCCTCGCCTCCCTTTCACCCCTGCCGTATAAATAGGTTGAGTGGCGGCACCCCAATTTTCAAGTATCCCCGCCCCCTACCCACGCACCGTGCCATGATCTCGATCATCACCCCGGTCCTCAACGAAAAGAAGCAGATCGCTCCCTTCTGCGCCCACCTTGCCGGGCTGGATGGTAGGTTTGAGTGCCTCGTCGTGGACGGGGGAAGCACGGACGGGACCGTTGCGGAGGTGCACCGATGCGAGAATGCCCTCCCCTTCCCCCTGCAACTCCTCTCCGCGCCCCGGGGGCGGGCGATGCAGATGAACGCCGGTGCCGCGGCGGCGAAGGGCGAGATCCTCCTCTTTCTCCACGTGGACTGCCGCATCCCGCCCGGCTCCCTTGCCGCCATCGAGGCTGCGGTGCAGAGCGAGGCCGCTGTCGGCGGGGGGTTCACCCACTCCTTTGCCCCAACCTCACCCCTGCTCGCCGCCACCAGCACACTCGGCAACCTGTACGCCCGGGCCACCGGGATTTTCTTCGGCGACTTCGGCATCTTCCTGCAAAGGGACGCATTTTTGCGGATCGGCGGCTACGATACCTCCCTTCCCTACTGCGAGGACGCCGGACTCTGCCGGGCGGCACGAAAGGTGGGGCGTCTTGTCCAGATCCCGCAGACCATCGTCTCCTCCTCCCGCCGCTACGAGCACCAGGGGCGCTTTCGGTTGACGGCCATCTTTGCGGCGGTGATCTTCCTCGACACCCTCGGCATCAGGCCGGGACGGTTCAGCCCCGTCGTGGAGGGACGGGAGGAGAATGAAAAAACCCTCACTCCTCGACGGTGATCACTTCCACCGGGCACCCGTCGGCGGCGTTCAGGACGCAGGCTTCCAGTTCTTTGGGCACCCCACCGCGGGCGGGATCGCCCCCGATCTGGTGTTCCTCCACGACCTGGCTCAGCCCGTCGTCCGGGCTCTCCTCAAACATCTCCGGGCATTCCTCCCAGCATGCACCACAGCTGGTGCAGCCCTCGCGATCGATGATTACCTTCATGCACGTGTACCTCGCTGATGAGTGCTCAACGCGCGGGATGTATAAAAATGCTTTGCCGGGTGAGGAGAGAGCCCAATCGGGGCAATCAAGATGCAAATCCGCGGATTGAAGAGCAACCGGATTGCCCGGGCGGCGCGGCTACCATTACAATTGCTCCATTATTGTCATAATCGTAGCCAGGACGCAAGTATCAGGCGAATGTGCAAAAACATCTGGTCGAAAGATGTGGTGAAGATACCCGGGAAGAACTAATGGATTTTGTAAAAATTGTAATTTGTCGTCACTTTTTTATCATCCTGGGATAATTGTTCTATTTAACGTACAAGAGTGGAGCGTTCATGATCCGTCTGCTGATCGTTGACGATGAACCCGTACTTCTCGTCACGACCAAAAAATTTCTTGAAAGAGACAATGCTGATATCAAGTGCGATACCGCCAATTCGGCCTGTGATGCTCTTGATAAACTGGCTGCTTCACCCTACGATGCCATCGTCTCCGACTACGAGATGCCGGAAGTGGATGGCATAGCATTATTAAAAGAGGTGCGCCGGCAGTACGGCACTCTCCCGTTCATACTCTTCACCGGGAGGGGACGGGAAGAGGTCGTGATCGAGGCCATCAACAACGGCGCCGATTTTTATGTGCAGAAAGGACCTGATCCGTCATCGCAATTTACCGAACTTGCGCATAAAATCCGGCATGCCGTGGAGCGAAAACGTGCCGAGGATGAACTGCGGGAGACCATTCTTGAACTGCAGACGACGATCGAGGAATTGAAAGTGGCGGAGGAAGAAATACGGCAACAGAATGAAGAGCTCATTGCGGTCAGGGAGGAACTGCACGCCGAGCACCAGCGCTACGTTGAGCTGTTCGAATGTGCGCCTGAAGGGTACATGGTCACCGATACAAAAGGCGTAATTCGGGAGATCAATCGCGAAGGGGCCCGACAGTTGAATGTGACCGGAAAGAATCTGGTGGGGAAGCCGCTGGTGATTTTTATCGCCGAAGATGAACGAGTGACGTTTCATACCCTCATCCACCAGATGAACTGCGGGAGCGTGAAGGAAATGCGGGACAGGAGAGTAACCCTGCAGCCGCGGGATGACTCCCCGTTCCAGATCAGCCTCAATATTGGGGCGGTGTGCGATGCCAGCGATAATCTCATCGGGCTACGCTGGTTGCTCCGTGAAATTACCGCGCAGAACTAGGCGAAATGGCATTTTTCAGGAATAACGGGAGCCTCCATCATGTTTAATACGCTCCGGGAAAAATCTGAACTAAGATACATTGCGGAATGATGAACACACATACCCGGTAACGCGGGGAACGGAGGTTCCTGTTCCGGCAGCGGGAATTTTTGCATTCGATGGCAGTGTTTCCCGAGAGCGGGCATGGAGGTGCACCGCAAAATCCCCCACTTTATTTGCCGGATTCAACCGTAACATCCTGTGGAATGGTCGGGGATATACATCGAGGAGAACATGGGATTAACGCCAGCATTTGATATCGTCGCGCTTGCGGCATCCGCAGGTGGACTCACCGCACTGGGAGAGATCCTCGCCCAGCTCCCCCCCGAATTCCCGGCCGCGGTGGTCGTGGTCCAGCACCTCGATCCCCGCCATCGAAGCCTTATGTCCGAGATCCTGGCCCGCCGCACGCGCCTTGCGGTCAAACAGGCGGAAGGAGGAGAACCATTGCACCCGGGGACGGTCTACATCGCCCCCCCCGACTACCACATGCTGGTCAACCCGGACCGGACCATCTCGCTCACCCAGTCCGAGCTGGTGCACTTCGTCCGCCCCTCGGCCGACCTGCTCTTCGAGTCGGTGGCCGGCAGTTACAAGGAGCGGAGCATCGCCGTGGTGCTCACCGGCACCGGCAGCGACGGGAGCATGGGGGTGCAGGCCATCAAGAACATGGGGGGCACGGTGATCGCCCAGGATGAAGTAACCTCCGAATTCTACGGCATGCCCCAGGCCGCCATCAAGACGGGATCCGTGGATTTCATCCTCGGCCTCGATGAAATCGCCTCGGCCCTGGTTACCCTTGTGATGAAAGGAGAAGTCTGATGCATACCGTGTCAGATGACGAGCATTTTGAACATCTGCTGGAATACTTAAAGCGCCAGCGCGGGTTTGATTTTACCGGCTACAAGCGTTCGAGCCTCCGGCGGCGCGTGCAAAAACGCATGCACGAGGTAAAGATCGAGGAATTCGGCGATTACCAGGACTACCTGGAGGTGCACCCGGAGGAGTTCGGGGCCCTCTTCAATACCATCCTCATCAATGTCACCGCCTTTTTCCGGGACAAACCCGCGTGGGACCACCTTGCCGAGGAGATCTTCCCCCGCATCCTGGCCAGCCTCGGTGAGGACGAACCCATCCGCATCTGGAGCGCCGGGTGCGCCACGGGTGAGGAGGCCTACACCATCGCCATCATCATGGCCGAGATCGTGGGGATGGCTGCCTTCAAGAAACGGGTCAAGATCTACGCCACCGATGCCGACGAGGAGGCATTGGAGATTGCCCGCCACGCCAGTTATTTCGAAAAGAATATGGAGCCCGTTCCGGCCGAGTTGCGGGAGAAGTATTTTGTCAGGGAGGGGGACCGCTACGTCTTCCTCTCCGATCTCCGCCGGTCGGTGATCTTCGGCCGCCACGACCTCGTGCAGGACGCCCCCATCTCCCGCCTCGACCTGATTGTCTGCCGCAACACCCTGATGTACTTCATCGCCGAAACGCAGGCGAAAATCCTGGAGCGCTTCCACTTCGCCCTCAAGGATAGCGGCTTTCTCTTTCTGGGGAAGGCCGAGATGCTCCTGACCCATGCCAAGCTCTTCAAACCGGAAATCCTCAAGTACCGGGTCTTCTCCCGGGTGCCCGGCATGAGAAGGCGTGCCCCGCCCGTCGGCATCCCCGCCATGGAGGAGGTGGCCAGGGAACCCCGCTCCGTCTATCTCCAGGAGGTCGCCTTCAATGCCGCCCAGACCGCCCAGATCGTCGTGGATGTCGACGGGACACTGGTGCTGGCCAACAACAGGGTACGCTCTCTTTTCGATCTCTCCGAAAAGGATATCGGCAGTCCTTTCCGCGATCTGGATCTCTCCTACAGGCCGGTGGAACTCCGCTCCCCCATCGAGCGGGTGATCGTGAACCGTGCACCGGCATCACTCCCCGATGTGGAGCGAATCCTTCCCGACGGCAGCACCCAGTACCTGGAGGTGCAGATCGTGCCCCTCACCATTAACGGCGGGGAGGTGGCGGGGGTGGGCGTCACCTTCCAGGATGTGACCCGCTCCAAGGAACTGGAGGCCGATCTCCTCGATTCCAACGCCAGACTGGAGGCGAGTTACGAGGAGATCAACTCGGCCAACGAGGAGCTGGAGACCACCAACGAGGAACTCCAGTCCACCGTGGAGGAACTGGAGACCACCAACGAGGAACTCCAGTCCACCAACGAGGAGATGGAGACCATGAACGAGGAACTCCAGTCCACCAACGAGGAACTGGAGACGATCAATGACGAACTCCGCCTGCGGACCGAGGAGGTGAACCGGTCCAACGAGTTCCTCAACGCCATCCTGACCAGCCTCCATTCGGGGGTGGTAGTGGTCGACCGGGAGTACAATGTCCTCATCTGGAACGACGAGGCGAGCAACCTGTGGGGGCTGCGGGCTGACGAGGTGGCAGGCAAATCGCTCCTCTCCCTCGATATCGGCCTTCCGGTGGACCAGCTGAAGGCACCCGTCGGCGAGATGCTGAAGGGCAAGGCGGACTATGGCGAGCGGCTGCTCGATGCGGTGAACCGGAGGGGGCGGACGTTCCGCTGCCAGGTGATCGCAACACCGCTGATCGACGAGGAAAGGGCTCGCAAGGGGGTGGTCCTGTTGATGGAGGAAGTCCTGGGAATCGACAGGCGGATCGTGGATACGGTGCGTGAGCCCCTGATCATTCTCAACCGCGACCTGCAGGTCGTCTTCGCCAATCGGTCCTTCTTCGGCACCTTCCGGACGTCGCCCGAGGAGTCGGTTGGACGGCGCATCTACGACCTCGGCAACCGGCAATGGGACATCCCCGAGCTGCGCAGGCTTCTCGAAGAGATCCTCCCCGAGGAGTCCACGTTCAGGAATTTCGAGGTGGTCCATGAGTTCCCCGGCATCGGAAGGCGGAGAATGCTGCTGAATGCACGACGGCTCATCCCGGCCAGGGGCGAAGATGAGCTGATCCTGCTCGCCATCGAGGAAGTGACATGATGCCCGCGATTGAACGCCATCTGGTTCGCGCCCACAGGGGCAGGAACCTGCCGAGGTGAGGGAATGACTAAGGAACGAGCGAAAAATCAACAGACATTCGAAAAGGATATCAGCGCCCTTCGCAGGCGGCTGGAGGCCATTGCGAACCATACCCGGCTCTCCGATAAAGCACGGCTGGATATCCTGCTCCACGACCTCAGCGTCTCCCTGGAGGAACTGGAGGTCACGCACGAGGAGCTGCTGGCCGCCAACGAAGAGATGGAAGAAACCCGCCGGCAGGTGGAATCCGAGCGGCAGCGCTACCTGGATCTCTTCGAGGGCGCCCCCGACGGCTACGTGGTCACCGATGCGAATGGGATGATCGTCGAGGCCAACATCGCCGCAGCATCGATGCTCAATACCCGCGATGACTTCCTGACAGGCAAACCGCTGGTGCTCTTTGTCACCGATGAAGGCAAAAAAGAGTTCCATTCACGCGTGATCCGGCTCTCCTCAGGCGAAAAGCGTGATGTGCGGGAATGGGAGCTGGCGCTGCAGCCGAGAGACCGCGCCCCCGTTCCCGTGCTGGTGTCGGTATCCGCCGTCCGGGAAGCGGAGGGGACTGCCACCCGCCTGCGCTGGCTGCTGCGCGACATCACCGAACGTAACGCGGCCAGAGAGGCATTGCAGTTCCAGAAAAATCTCCTCGAGGAGCGGGTGAAAGAACTGCACTGCCTCTTCGATATCGCCCGCATCATCGAGCGCGGCGCCCCGCTCGGCGAGACCCTGCAGGGTATCGCGGAGCAGATCCCCCCCGGCTGGCAATATCCCCACAGCGCCTGCGCCCGCATCCATGCCGGCGACATCGAGTGTGCCACCCCCAACTTTGTCGAGAGCCGGTGGAAGCTGGAGAAAGAGATCTACGCGCGCGGACAGCCGGTGGGGACGGTGGAGGTCTGCTACCGGAGCGCAAAGCCAGACGCGGACGAGGGGCCGTTCCTCACCGAGGAGCGCCATCTGCTCGAGATCATCGCGGTGCGGATCGGCAATGTGATCGAGCGGGCATGGGCGGAGGAGGCCCTGCAGGAGAGCAACGCCCGCAACCAGCTGCTGGTGGAGAACCTCAGCGAGGGGATATGGTTTGTGGACGAGGACGCGGTCACCACCTTCGTCAACGAGCAGATGGCGGATATGCTGGGCTACCGCGTCGAGGAGATGAACGGAAGACCATTACAGGACTTCCTCCCCGGGAAGGGGGGCGAGGAGATTGCCGGGTATATGGAGCGACGAAGACAGGGGATCCGGGAAAAGATCGAGCAGACCTTCCTCCATAAGGATGGTTCACGAATCTGCACCCTGATGATCACCTCGCCGATCTGGGACGAAACGGGAGGATTTGCCGGGGCAATCGCCGGTATCTCGGACATCACCGAGCGCAAGCGGACCGAAGAACAGCTGGCATACCAGGCAGCAGTGTTCTCCAATATGCAGGACGCGGTAATCGGTACAGACACCTCGTACAGGATTACCCTGTGGAATCCCGCCGCAGAACAATTCTATGGCTGGAACGCCGATGAAGTAAAGGGAAGATCCATTCAGGAAGTGGTTCGTTCAGAGTTTTCGGATGAGCAGACAACCGAGGCACTCCGTATCCTGCACGAGAACGGTGAATTGCGGCTTGAAGTTCGCCAGTATCGGCGAGATGGGACCCCGCTCGAGGTCGAGGGCGTGACCATTTCCCTGTATGGGGACAATGGCCAGGTAGCGGGATATCTCTCAGTAAACCGCGACATCACCGAGCGCAAGCGGGCTGAGGAAGCCCTCAGGGAGACAAACAGGAAACTCAACCTGCTCTCCAGCATCACCCGCCACGACATCCTCAACCAGGTGACGGCACTGAAGGCCTTCCTGCTGCTCGTGGAGGAGCGGCAACTAGAGGACCCCGAAGCGGTGGAAATGTTTTCCAAGCTGAAAATGATCGCCGATACCATCCGCCGCCAGATCACCTTTACCGGGGATTACCAGCACATGGGCGAACAGGATCCCCAATGGCAGCAGGTGACCTACGTGATGAAGCGGGCGGCGGAGAGCGTCATGCTGAAAGGGGCCACTCTGATGGTGACCACCGGAGCACTTGAAGTGTTTGCCGATCCCATGCTGGAGAAGGCCTTCTACAACCTGCTGGACAATGCCGTGGTCCACGGTGGTGATGTCACGGCGATCGATGTGTCCTGCCGAAAGAAGGGGAAGAAATGTGTCATCGTCGTGGAGGACGACGGGACGGGGATCCCTGCCGCGATGAAGGAGGCCATTTTTCAACGGGGCGTCGGCAGGATCACCGGCTACGGGCTGTTTTTGACAAAAGAGATCCTCGCTATCACCGGCATGACCATCCAGGAGACCGGCGAGGAGGGGGAGGGGACCCGGTTCGAGATCACCGTGCCCGACGATGGGTGGCGGACGGAATCAGGGCTCTCCTAGACCATGGTGCCCTTTTCCACCTTCAGCCGCTCCACCACCCGGCCGTGCGACCGGGCGGCGTGCTCCCGCACCGTCTGGACGGGGTCGTTAAACTTGACCTCGCGGAGCACCTCTTCCACCTGTTCGTCGGGAAACGCTCCCAGGGCGTCGGCGGCGACCTCCCGGATGTGCTCGTCATCATCGCAGAGCGCCGCAAGCAGGCCTTCGATGTCACCGGCCTCGCTCAGGTTATCGATCTCTACCACTCTCATCAACAGCACCTGCGGTGCATACTCGTGACTCCTACAAAAACCTATCTCCCGCCGGAACGGGGGAGCGCAACCTATATACACCATGCCCGCCTCTTCCCGCATGGAACGGAGGATGCACGATGACGAAAGTGCTGGAGTTTTACAAATGCGATGACTGTAGGACCGTGGTAATGGTGACCCACTCGGGCGAAGGGGCGGTAATGAGCCCCGCGGGCAAGCCCCTGCGGTTGCTGGAAGAAAAGATGCAGGAAGAGGGGCTCACCGAAAAACACGTCCCCGTGATCGAGAAGACCGCGGGCGGCATCAAGGTCAAGGTGGGATCGGTCCCTCACCCGATGATCAAAGAGCACTACATCCAGTGGATCTCGGTGAAAGACGGCCGCAACCTGTACATCCACGCCCTGAGGCCGGGCGAGCCCCCCGAGGCGGAGTTTCCCGTCGACGATCCGAACGTCAAGTCGCTGATCTACTGCAACGTCCACGATCTCTGGACCAACAAAAAGTAAGGTCCGGGCAGGAGTCCGGATCCCTCTTTTTCCCCCCGGGCGTGATCGCCCCGAGCGCGCCAGGGAAGGTTATTCCGCCTGCGATGCCGCTGCAGCCACCGCAGGCGCACGTTCCCGCTCCTTCTGCGCCCCTACCAGCCGGAAGGAGAGGGCAAAGACTAAAAAGACGATAGCCCCGGCGATGAGAAACGACCCTGACCCAAACTGGGTGTAGAGGAACCCGCCGGCGATCAGCCCGAAGATGCTCGCCAGGCTCGCCGCGCTCATGGCGGCCCCCTGCACCGAACCCTGGTAGGTGGCGCCGGCAAATTTGGAGATCAGGGAGAGGACCGACGGCCACATCACCCCGTTGCCGAAGGCGAAGAAGAGCGTGGCTGCATAGATGAGCGGCAGGGAGCCGGGGACGAGCAGGAGGAACTGGACGCCCAGCACCAGGCTGCCCACGATGATCAGGACGTATTCCGCGTAGCGGTCGGAGAGTGCGGAGAGCACCGGGCCCTGCACGAAGGCCATCATGGCGCTGATGGCCGAGAGGTAGAGGCCCAGCTCGACCGGCGTCCAGAGGAGGCCCACCGCCGCGTACGCGGGAAAGGCGGTATAGTAGATGTTGAATCCCAGGAAGATCAGGAAATAGAGCATGAGCATGAAGGGGACGAAATCAAGCCGGAAGATCCCCCGGAAGGTGATGCCTCCCTTCTTCTCCACCCGGTAGCATTCCACGTGCTCCTGCCCCAGCACCTTGCGCACGCTCGTCAGTTCCCGGTACTCCTCGATGGTGCAGGGCCGGGAATCGGGGAGGAGCACCAGGATGATGAGGGTGCCTGCGACCGAGATCAGAAAGGCTGCCAGCACGGGGATCATGGCACCGTAGACCGTCCCTCCCAGAATGCCGGCGAGCGCCGGGCCGAGGATATAGCCCATGTTGGAGGCGATGGACATCCTCCCGTAGCGTTTGTTGCGCAGTGATTCTGAGGTGACGTCGGCGAGGTAGGCGTTTGCCACCGAGACGTTGCCCCCGGTGATGCCGTCTAAGGCCCGGCCGAAGAAGATGACGACGAGGGGCAGGGTGAGGGTGAAGGCGCCCAGCAGTGCGGAATCGACCGATACGATGGAGATCACCGGCAGAAAGAGGGCGAGGAGAAAGATCAGCCAGGCGAGCATGGTGCCGATCTGGCTGAGGAGCAGGATCCGCCGCCGCCCGACAGAGTCGGACCACCGCCCCAGGATGGGTGCTCCCACCAGCTGGAACGCCGGGTAGGTGGCGCCCAGCAGGCCGTAGATCAGGGCGTTGCCGCCGTATTCTGTCACCAAAAAGACCAGAAAGGTGAGGATGATACCGTAGCCGAGGGTGCCGATGAAGGTGATGGTATAGAGGGGCAGCAGCGCCCGCTCAGCTATCTGATCTTCCTGTCCCACAGGTTCGGTCGTCATCATACCCCTCCTCGACGCTTCGCGCCTTCCAATCGGCGATTCCGCTACGGTGCGATGATATAAATACATTGGTGCGCCTCCCGCCCGACCGCAGGTATTATTGCCTCCCGTCACCACTCCCTCGCTCATATGACGCAGCAGAGAGGAGGCCTGCAGGTGGCCGGAAGCGAGGAGGCGGTCGAGGATCTCGTCCGGGAGCTGGGCAACCCGGACGAGCAGATGCGGTGGAGCGCCGCCTACGCCCTGGCTGACATCGGGAAACCGGCGGTGGAACCACTTATCGAGGCGTTGGGGGACAAAAGGGCGGTGGTGCGCCTGCGGGCGGCGTGGGCGCTCGGCGGCATCGGCGATCTGCGGGCCGTGGAGCCCCTGATCACCACCCTGCGGGACGGCGACTGGGGGGTGCGATCGCGGGCTGCCCAGGCCCTGGGAAGACTGGGGGATGCCCGGGCGGCAGGACCTCTGGTCCACCTGATCTACGATGACATGCCGGAGGTGCGGCGGCGGGCGGTCACTGCTCTCGGCAGGGTGGGTGCCGCAACATTCACCGAACAGCTCTCATCCCCCCTCCACGACGAGGACTGGAGGGTGCGCCTGGCCACCATCTTCGTGCTCGCCAATATGGAGAATGAGCGGGCCGATGCAATGATCACGGAGGTGCTCGACGACGAGGAGCCGATCGTGAAAAGCTCGGCGCGGCTTCTCGTCGAGAAGCGAAAGGAGACGAGCCGGTAGGGCCGGGGCGGGGGAGTGCATGGGAGCGCGGGTAACCATCCTGCAGGTGAACGACACCCACAGCTATCTTGAGCCGCACCAGGAGCTCTTCTGGGAGGGGAACCGAGCGGTCTTCCGGGAAGCAGCGGGCGGCTATGCCCGGATCGCCGGCCTCATCAGGAAGGTGCGGGAGGAGCGGCCCGGAGAGGTCCTAGTGCTCGACTGCGGGGACACCATCCACGGGACCTACCCGGCGGTGCAGAGCCGGGGCGGGGCGATGGTGCGGGTGCTCAACGCCCTGCAGTTTGACGGGATGACCGCACACTGGGAATTTGCCTACGGCCCGGCACGGTTCCAGGAGATCGCCCGTGAACTGGACTATCCGGTCCTCGCCCTGAACTGCTACGACGAGGCGACGGACAGACTGATCTTCGATCCCTGCACCATCAGGGAGGTCGGGGGGCTCTCGATCGGGATCATCGGCATCGCCGCCACCATCGTGGACAAAACGATGCCGCCATCCTTTTCCGAGGGGATCTACCTGACCGCAGGAAGGGAGGAGCTCCCCGGCGCCATCGCCCGGCTGCGGGAGGAGGAGCGGGTGGATCTGGTGGTGGTGATCTCCCACCTCGGTTTTCCGCAGGAGGTGCAGCTGGCCTCCGAGGTGGCGGGCATCGATGTGCTGCTCTCCGCCCATACCCACAACAGGCTCTACCGCCCGGCCGTGGTGCACGATACCGTGATCATCCAGTCCGGCTGCCACGGCTCGTTCGTGGGGAGGCTCGATCTGGCCGTGGAGAACCAGAGGGTGGCCGGATTCCGGCACGAGCTGATCACCGTCGATGACACCATACCCCCGGACCCTGCGGTCGGTGCGTTGGTGGCATCCGCCATGGAGCCCCATCGGGAGTATCTCGACGCGGTCGTGGGGCATACCGCCACGCCGCTCCACCGGTATGCCGTCCTCGAATCCACCATGGACAACCTGCTCCTCCAGGCGCTCCTCGACGCTTCCGGCGCACAGATGGCCTTCTCGAACGGCTGGCGCTACGGGGCGCCCGTGCCGCCCGGGCCGGTCACCAGAAACGACCTCTGGAACATCATCCCGGTCAACCCGCCGGTCTCCGTGGTGGAGCTGACCGGGGCCGAGCTGCGGGCGATGATGGAGGAAAACCTCGAGCATACCTTCTCCCGCGATCCCTACCACCAGATGGGGGGCTACGTCAAACGCTGCCGGGGGATCAACTGCTACATCAAGGTCGAGAACCCGGAAGGCCACCGCATCCAGGAATTCTTCGTGCAGGGGGAGCGACTTTCGGATGAGGCGATCTACTCGGCGGCGTTCGTGACCAGCCAGGGCGTCCCGGAAGCGTACGGCGAGAACCGCCGGGACCTCGATATCAGGGCCATCGACGCCCTGGAATCCTTCCTTAAAAAGGGGCCTGTACATGCCGGCCTGCAGGGCGCGGTGGTCGCCATATAAAGATCCCCGGCCCCAAAAATCCCAGCACACCGGAGGAATGCACCATGAAAGAGACGGGCTATCCGCCCGGATTTAAAGACCTGCTGCGGTATCCGTTTGTCAACGCCCTCTTCGGCCGGCGCTCCCGCCGGTTCTTTCTGGGGGCGTCCATCCCTGACGGCTACTTCGCCTACACCTCCCGCCATGAGCCGGTCCCCCTCTCCGATCTCGAGCAGATGCTGGTCCTCACCGCCATGGGGGGCAACACCGGCTGGCACAACCTGATCATGCGCAACGCCCGCTACGCCCCGCACCTCTCCAACTATGCCGGCACCGCCGGGGGGCGCACCTTCCCCTCCGCGGCCGGGTTCCACACGAGCGAGCTCTTCTACACCGATGATGCGGGCGTCTACTTCGTGGCCACCCGCGACGCCCCCTCCCTCGCCGACCGCTCGAACGAGGGGCTCCTCGATCCCGGGGTCCTGCTGGAAGCCCACCGGTCACGCATCACCAAAATCCGGGACGGCAGGCTGCCGCTGCCCCCCGAGGTACCCCACGTCGAGGGGCACAACACTTGGGTGGCGAACCAGCCGGGGACGACGCTGTTCATTCCCATCGGCGATCTCGCCCAGCACGTGATCGCCGCCCTCTGCTATTACCTGCAGAACGGCTCCTGCATCTACGACGATGTCCACCACGAGCCCCTCGAGGGGATAGCGCGTTTCCGCCACCTCTGCGACGTGGACAACCCGCTGCCCCTGACCTTTCTCGAGCAGCTCTCCCTCGCCGAGCTCACCGCCGAGCTTGCCTGCGCCTGCTTTGCGGGCATGCTGATGCTGCAGCCCATCGGGCTTGGCGGGTGGATGTACGACGGTATCGATCCCAACAGCATCCTCGGGGCGAGCGGGGATCCGGCCGCAAAAGGCCTCGGGTTCCGTTACGATACCGACGAACGCTGGCCGCTGCCCAATCCCACCGGCCTTGCGGGGATCTTCGAGGGGTTCTGCCCGCCCCATTACCGGGATATGCGGGAGGCGGTCGACGCCCTGGTGGCGCGCAAATTCGGTCCCGGCGGTCCGTTTCACCCGGATACGCCGGGGCAGTACCGGGACACCCCCGCCGTCCGGGGCAGCGCCGAGGTCCACAGCGAGGAGTTCAGGGAGTGCGTCGCCCTCCAGGCCCAGGCCATCTACGACCGGTTCGGCAAGTTCCACGGCACCGTTCCCAGCATCTTTGTGCTCACCTACCTCCAGGCCCATCACCTCGACCTGGAATTCTACGACCGGTTCTACCAGCCAGGCGCCTACCTCACCACGCACCGGCAGCACATGGACCGCTGGCACTGAGGCGGTCCTTTCTTCCATTTTCCCGTTTCACACGGGATATTTTTCCTTCCCCGACGGTCCCTCCCCACATCATCGCCCCCTCGGGTGATATCCTCGTCGACCCGGCAGACCTTCACAATCCGGCTCAGCCTGTCCTCCGGAGTTTCCCAAAAAATCTCGGCGAAGGTCTCCCGGCAATTTGCGAAGCTCGTGCAGCCTTCATGGTCTATAGTAATATGCATTTTATATCACCCATCCTTCCGATAGTGCTAATGCGGAGGTGAAGCCGGTTGAACGATGATCAACAGGAAAAGGTAATCTGTCAGATTTGTAAGGAACAGAAGAACCGAGATGAGACAATTTCTGCACAATTTGTCCTGAAGCCTGTGGTCGATCTCATCAGGAAGGAATACCCGGAGTGGTCGGACCAAAGCTACATCTGTATCGCTGATCTCAATCATTTCCGGGCCAAGTGGGTAGAGGAAGTGCTGGAGGAAGAAAAAGGCGAGGTCACATCCCTGGAAGAGCAGGTCATGAAAAGTATGAAGGAAGAGGAGCTGCTCTCCGAGAACCTCAATATCGAATTTGATCAGCAGCTGACACCAGGGCAACGTCTGGCGGACAGGCTTGCCGACTTTGCAGGAAGCTGGATCTTTATTGGCCTCTTCGCCGGTGTGATCCTGGTGTGGATAGCAGTAAATTCTTTCCTCCTTCTGTTAAAGCCATTCGATCCCTATCCCTTCATCCTCCTCAACCTGGTCCTTTCATGTCTTGCCGCCATCCAGGCGCCCGTCATCATGATGAGCCAAAATCGCCAGGAAGCGAGGGATCGCCTTCAGGCAGAACGGGATTATCAGGTGAACCTGAAAGCTGAACTGGAAATTCACCATCTGCACGAGAAAATTGATCACCTCCTTATCAATCAGGGACAGAGACTCCTGGAGATCCAGAAAATCCAGGTCGAGCTGATGGAAGAACTTTACCGCAAACCACAATGATTTTTTACGAATACTATCCTCCCATCAGGTTTTTGGGAGCGGTTACCTGCACGGTTTCCTCAAACGAGCATAGCATGACCGAACAAGGTGTCGAATGAACACAGGAAATTGATCAGGAGGGAGGGACATGAGGTTCTCATTACGATCGGTCTGCGCGGGAACCCGGCCTTGCCCCACAGGGCCCTCCCCCTCACCGCTAAAGCGATGTCTCCACGGTGGCCCTCCCACCGGTGAATCCGTCTTTTCCCGGCCTTCACCGCAACTCGGAGAAGTTCCACTCCGGGCGCTTCCCTGCTAAGGGGTTGCTCAGGATCTCGTGGGCCCGCTCCACCTCCCTCTGGGCATCGCCGATGGTCACGTCCACATCGGCCCGCATGCCGATCCAATCCCTCTCTTCGGCATGCTCTAAAAGCTCGATCTCGACCTCGGCCCGCAGTATATAGCGCTGGATATCGAGGGCGCAGGTGTCCAGGTCCTCCTGCACCATTTTGGGTGCGTCCTTTTTCTGCACCTCGATGCTCGCCTGGAAGTCGCGGATCTCGTCAACCCGTGCACGCGCCTGCTTGAGAAACTCATTCTTCGTGTGCTCCGTCATATCGATGTCCTGTAGTCGCATCGCAAATCACCTCTCCTGCGCCCACATCGTACCTTATGGTATAAATGTGCTCGCCTGCCCCCGGATGGATCACCATTCTTGAGGCCTGCAACGAGGGATGCGGTGCTGAGGATGGCGATGAAGAACAACCGATGGAATGCTACTAAAATATTTTTATTTTTATAAATATCCCTTCCATGGAACTTTTTTATCCCCCGACGCCAATATACCCGTTTGAATATTTCCCCGATGAATCCATGTTTCGTACACTACTCGTCGATGACGAGCCCGTGTTCCTTGCCGTTTCAAAAGCCTTTCTCGAAAAGGAAGCCGACATCTTCTGCGAGACCTGCGAATCTGCACAAGAAGCACGGGATCTCATCCGGACCGGGTCCTTTGATGCGGTCGTCTCCGACTACGACATGCCGTGGATGGACGGCATCGCCCTGCTCAAAGCGGTGCGTGCAGATGACCCCGAACTCCCCTTCATCCTGCTGACCGGCCGGGGCCGCGAGGAGGTGGTCATCGAGGCGCTGAACCACGGTGCTGATTTCTACCTGCAGAAGAGCACGGAGCCGAGAGCGCTCTACGCCGAGCTGGCATCCAAGATCCGGCATGCGGTGGACCGGCGGCGGGCGAGGGGCGCACTGCATAAGAGCGAGGAGAACTTCCGGCTGGCCCTCCAGCATTCGCCCACGGTATTCTTCCACCAGGACCGGGACCTGAGGTACACCTGGATCGTCAACTCGCGCTCTGCATTCCCCCCCGAGACCGTGCTAGGAAAAACCGATGAGGACCTGTTTTTACCCGAGGATGCGGCGGCGCTCACCGCGATAAAGCGGCGGGTGATGGAGACCGGGACAGGTGCACGGGAGGTCGTCCAGGCGACGATCGAGGGCGTGCCCTGCTACTGCGACCTGACCGTCGAGCCGCTCCGCGATGAAAAGGGCGCAGTCATCGGGGTGCAGTGTGCCTCCCACGATATTACCGCCCAGAAACAGGGGGAAGAGGATTTAAAAGAGAGCAGGGAGCAGTACCGCCAGCTCTTCCAGCACTCGCCGGGCGGGATTGCCATCCATGATGGGGAAACCGTCCTCTTTTGCAACCATGTTGCGGCAGAGATCTTCGGCGCAGAGGACGAACAGGAGGTCGTCGGAAGACCGATGCTCAAGTATGTCCATTTGGACTACCGCGATCTCGTGAAACGGCGCATCGCGGAGATCCACAAGGGCGATCACCGGATTGCGCCGAATGTCGAGGAACGGTTCATCCGAAAGGACGGTTCCGTCATCGATGTCCAGGTCACGGCTGCGCCGGTCACCTTCGCGGGCAGGCCCGCCATCCAGGTGGTCTTTCATGATATTACGGAGCGCAAACAGAAAGAGCGCGAGCGCCTGATCCTCAAGCAGCAGCTCGAGACCGAAATCCGGGACTTAAACCTCCTGCACTCGCTGAGCACGCGCTACCTCGAGGAGGGTGATTTCAATGCGCTCCTCCTGGAGATCCTGGAGACCGCAATTTCCATCACCGGTGCGGACAAGGGAAACCTGCAGCTCCTCGACCCTGCCACCGGAATGCTGAAGATCGTGGCACAGAAGCATTTCAAGCGCCCGTTTCTGAAGTTCTTCGAGTACGTGGACGCCGGGGACGCCACGGCGTGTGGGGCCGCGCTGGAGCGGCTGGAGCGGGTGGTGGTGGAGGACATCTGCGAGAGCCCCGTCTTCGATGAAGAGACGCTAAAAGTCCTTCTTGAGGAAGACCTCCGTGCCGTGCAGTCCACCCCGCTGGTGAGCAGGCACGGCCATCTGCTCGGGATTCTCTCGACCCACTTCTGCAGCGTCCATGCACCGATGGAGCGTGAGCTGCGGCTCGTCGACATCATGGCCCGGCAGGCCGCGGATATGATCGAGCGGACACGGGCAGAGGAGACCCTGCGGGAGAGGGAAAAGAACTACCGCGACCTTGTGGAACACGCTAATTCGGTCATCCTGAAGATGGACACCGGGGGAAATATCACCTTTTTCAACGATTTCGCACAGCGGTTCTTTGGCTACACCCTTGAGGAGGTACTCGGGAGAAACGTGGTGGGCACCATCGTTCCCGAAAAAGAGAGCTCCTGGCGTGATATGCGCAAGGCCATCCGGAATGTCTGTGCCGACCCTGAGGAGTACAAAAACAGCGATAACGAGAATATCACGAAGGACGGCCGGAGGGTCTGGATCCAGTGGACCAACCGGGCGATCTTCGATGAGCACGGCACGGCCGTGGGTGTCCTCTGCATCGGCAACGACATCAGCGAGCAAAAACGCGCCGAACATGAGCTCAAAGAGAGCGAACAGCGACTGAACCTGGCCATCGAATCGGCACACCTGGGGGCGTGGGACAAGAACCTGATCGACGGCGAGGTGGTCACCCACGGCTACTGGCCCGGCATCCTCGGTTATACGGATTATGATGATGTCCCGCCGTGGGAGGAAGCGGTGCACCCCGATGACCGGGAGCGCGTGGCGAACGACCTGCAGGCCCATATGAAGGGTGAGACCCCCTGCGTAAAATTGGAATACCGGATGAAGCGGAAAGACGGCCGGTACAGCTGGATCCTCAGCCGCGGGAAGGTGGTGGAGCGGGATGATGGCGGACGGCCGCTTCGCATGATCGGGGTGGACCATGACATCAGTCCCCTCCACGCATCCCGGGAGAGCCTCCGGGAGGCAAACAGGAAACTCAACCTGCTCTCCAGCATCACCCGCCACGACATCCTCAACCAAGTCTCCGCCCAGAAGGCATTTCTCGCCCTGCTGGAAGAGCACATCCCCGCGGATACGGAGGCGCAGGGCCTGTACCAGCACCTGCTCGCAACCTCCGACACGATAAGGCGGCAGATCACCTTTACCGGCGACTACCAGCACATGGGCGAGCGGGACCCCGAATGGCTGCACGTGCGATGGGTGGTGAAGCGGGCGGCGGAGAGCGTCCGGCTCAACGGCATCCGCCTGGAGATCGCCACCCCGCTGCCGGAGATTTTTGCCGATCCTATGCTGGAAAAGGCGTTCTTCAACCTGCTGGAAAACGCCACCGTCCACGGCAACAGCCCCATTACGATCCGGGTCAGCTTCCGCTCACGGGACGGCGACGGAGTGATCGTTTTAGAAGACGACGGCGTGGGCATTCCGGCTGCACAGAAAGAGGAGATCTTTGAGAAAGGCATCGGAAAAAACACCGGCCTTGGGCTGTTCCTCACACGGGAAATCCTGGAGATCACCGATATTTCCATCCGCGAGTGCGGCGAAGAGGGCAGGGGCGCGCGGTTCGAGATCGCCATCCCAAGGGGCAAGTGGCGTATGGAGCGGGTGGGAGGGTAGCCCATGCTCCTGCAAAAGGTCAGGTCGCACAGAGGATCCGGGCGATCATTCGTCCCGGTTCGGGAAATGCCACCGTCCCCGGCGCAGTTGGTGCGCCTCCCCACGGGGGGAGGAGGGGACCCGTTTGATTCCCGTCCGGGCCTAAAAATGGGGTGGATTTTCTAAAAACGGTATCATACTATTGGTTTCAATCTGTCCGATATATTAAAGCCAAACTATCGAAGTACCGTTATTCAGGGAATATACCAACAGATGTGCACGCACCTCCTGATAATCAGTGCTTCCTGAACGCAGCCAGCTTTCATTGATGGTACGAGTAATGTGGTGAGCATGGAATGAACGACGTATATTTGCGTATACCAGAACACGAGGGACTGATAAAATGCCCGAGCGGCATCCGTGGATTCGACGAGATCACCGAGGGTGGGCTGCCCGCAGGCCGGCCCACCCTCGTCGTCGGCGGCCCGGGATGCGGGAAAACGATGCTCGCCATCGAGTTTCTCGTCCGGGGGGCTATGGAGTACAATGAGCCGGGAGTCTTCGTGGCATTCGAAGAGACACCCGCTGACCTCGCCAAGAATGTGGCATCCCTCGGCTTTGATCTGAACGACCTGATCGCCCAAAAAAAGATGGTGATCGACCATATCCACATCGAGCCGACCGAGATCCAGGAGACGGGCGAATACGACCTTGAGGGGTTGTTCATCCGGCTGGGCCATGCCATCGATTCCATCGGGGCAAAACGGGTGGCGCTCGACACCATCGAGGTGCTCTTCTCCGGGTTCATGGACCATACGGTGCTCAGGGCGGAGCTGCGCCGACTGTTCCGGTGGCTCAAGGAAAAGGAAGTCACCGCCATCATCACCGGGGAGGCGGGGGAGAGGAACTTCTCCCGCTACGGCCTCGAGGAGTACGTGGCCGACTGCGTGATCGCCCTCGACAACCGGGTGGTAAACCAGATCGCCACCCGGCGGCTCCGCATCGTCAAGTACCGGGGCAGCGCGCACGGCATGGACGAGTACCCGTTTTTGATCGACACGGACGGGTTTTCGGTCATCCCGGTCACCTCGCTGGGGCTGGATCACGAGGTATCGACCGAGCGGGTATCGAGCGGCATTGCGCGCCTCGATACCATGCTGGGCGGCGGCTACTTCCGGGGGAGTTCCGTCCTTGTCTCCGGTATCGCCGGGACGGGCAAGACCAGCGTGGCGGCAAGTTTTGCGAATGCCGCCTGCGCCCGGGGAAAACGCTGCCTCTACTTCGCGTTTGAAGAATCAAAGGGCCAGATAATCCGCAATATGCGGTCCATCAGCATCGATCTGGGGCGGTGGACGGAGCAGGGGCTCCTGCAATTCCATGCCTCGCGCCCCACCATCTACGGCCTCGAGATGCACCTGGCCATGATGCACAAACTGGTCAGCGAGTTTCAGCCCGATGTCGTGGTCGTGGACCCCATCTCCAACCTTATAAGCGTGGGAAGCGACCTGCAGGTGCGCTCCATGCTCACCCGCATGATCGATTTTCTCAAGGCGAACCAGATCACCGCCCTGTTCACCGACCTCACGAGGGGCGGAGGGGCCACCGAGACCACCGAGGTCCGCGTCTCCTCGCTCATGGATACCTGGCTGCTGCTCGGCTACGTGGAGGAGGACGCCGAACGCAACCGCGTGCTGAACCTGCTGAAATCACGCGGCATGGCGCACTCCAACCAGATGCGTGAATTCATCCTCAGCGATGACGGGATCCACCTCACCGACGTCTATGTCGGCCCCGAGGGGGTGCTCACCGGGGCGGCCCGGCTCACCCAGGAGGCGAAGGCGAATGCCGCCGCACTGCTCAGCACGCGGGAACTCGACGCCAGAAGGCAGGCGGTAACGCGCAGGCGCGAGGCGCTGGAGGCAAAGATCGCAGCTCTCAGGGCCGAGTACGAGAGCGAGCTGGAGGGCCTGGAGGCCGCCATCGAGCAGGAACGGGTGCAGCAGGAAATGCTCGCAGAAAACCGCGAGGCACTGGCAGAACACCGCAGATCGGACGGTACGTGAGAGGTCATGACCGCACATACCACCCCGCCACCGCCGGATCGATGGGAACTCAGGCTCTATGTCGCCGGACAGACGCCGAAATCGCTCGCCGCATTTGCCAATCTGCGGGAGATCTGTGAGAAGCACCTGAAGGGGCAGTATTCGATCGAGGTCATAGATCTCCAGAAGAACCCCCAGCTGGCTGCCGGCGACCAGATCGTGGCGATTCCCACGCTGATCCGCAAACTCCCCCCTCCGATGAAAAAAATCATCGGAGACCTCTCAAATACCGAACGCGCGCTCGTGGGGCTGGATTTGCGCCACATCGACTGACCCCAGCTGGGATGCGTGCATGCCGGAGAAGAAACCGCAGGAAACCACGAAAGCCTTTGAGGAGGCCGCCGCAGAGCAGGGGCAGCGCTACTACGTGCTCCGTCTCTGCGTAACCGGCATCACCCCACGGTCGGTCATGGCGATCGAGAATATCAGGAAGCTGTGCGAAGACCACCTCAAGGGCTACTACGAGCTTGAGGTGGTCGACCTCTACCAGAAACCGGACGTGGCAGCAGAGGAGGAGATCATCGCCGCACCGACGCTGATCAAAAAGAGCCCGAGTCCCCAGCGCAAACTGGTCGGCGACCTCTCCGAAACCGAGCGCGTGCTCATCGGCCTCGGCATCCACCACAGAAAAACCCGGCGCAGGGAGGTGCATGATGAGGAATGAAGCCGTATCCGCTGATGATCTCGTCGCCGAGAACAGGGCGCTCCGGGCGCGGCTCGAGGAGGCCGAGGAGACCCTGCGGGCGATCCGGGGCGGGGAGGTGGACGCGCTGCTGGTGGCCACCAGCGAGGGCGACCGCATATTCACCCTGCAGGGTGCCGAACATCCCTACCGGGTGCTCGTGGAGACCATGAACGAGGGTGCGGTGACGGCAGCGATGGACGGCACGATCCTCTACTGCAACAGCCGGTTTGCGGCGATGGTGAAGGCCACCCCCAAAACGATTATCGGGTCCGCCCTGCCCCGGTATGTCGCCCCGGAAGACCGAAGGACCATCGAGGCGCTGATGGCCCACCCTGACCAGACCTCTCGAAGGGGCGAAGTGCGGCTCGCCTCCTGCGACGGGACGTCCATGCCCGCTCTCTTCTCCTTCAGCCCTGCAGCGGTCGAAGGGTTGCCCGGGATATGCGTGATTGCAACCGAGCTCTCCGAGCAGAAACGGACCGAACAGATCATGGCCTCGGAAAAACTGGCCCGCTCCATTCTCGAACAGGCCTCGGAGGCCATCGTTGTCTGCAACCGGGAAGGGAGGGTTATCCGGGCAAGCCTGATGGCACACAATCTCGCCGGGTCCAATCCGCTGATGCAGCCGGTGGAAAGGGTATTTCCCTTCCTTGCGGAAGGTGCCGGAGAGGCCGTCCACGAAGGCGCAAACCCGGCACCATCGTTCCTCCCCGGGGACGAGGAGAAGATTGTAAGAAGAGAGGTGGTCTTTTGGCGCAATGACGGCAGGAAGTTCGATCTGCTGTACAGCATAACCCGGATCGCGGATGAGGCGGGGAGACCTCTCGGCAGCCGCATTACCCTTGTCGATGTCACCAGGATGAAACGGGTCGAACAGGAGTTGCGCAGCAGCGAGGAACGGCTCAATCTTGCCATTAACGCGGCTCACCTGTACCTGTGGGAGTATTTTGTTGCCGAGGACCAGGGGGTGTACAGCAATTTTTTGCAGGACCTGCTCGGGTACGGCACCAGCGGGGAGGTTACCACGATGGCCTCCTTTACCAACCTCATGCATCCTGATGACCGGGACCGGGTGCTGAAGATGTTTCACGAGCACGTTTCCGGGAAGAGGCCATTCATCGATGTCAATTACCGGATGACGACCGCAGACGGGACATCGAGATGGATCAACTCGCGGGGAAACGCGGTCGAATGGGATGATGCGGGCAACGCGGTCAGAATTCTGGGAATACACCAGGACATCAATGAAGTGCAGCTCCAGCGCCTTGCCCTCAAAAGCGCAAGCAAAAAACTCAACCTGCTCTCCAGCATCACCCGCCACGACATCCTCAACCAGGTATCCGCCCAGAAGGCATTTCTCGCCCTGCTGGAAGATCACATCCAGCAGGATGCGGAGGCACAGGGCCTGTACCAGCACCTGCTCGCGACCTCCGACACGATAAGGCGGCAGATCGCCTTTACCGGCGACTACCAGCATATGGGCGAGCGGGACCCCGAATGGCAGGATATCGAATACGTGCTGAAACGAGCGGCTGAAACCGTGTGTCTCGGGCGCACGATCCTGGCGGTGGACAGGGGAATGCCCGAAATTCTTGCCGATCCCATGCTGGAGAAGGTGTTTTTCAACCTGCTGGACAATGCGGTGCGCCACGGGGGGAATGTATCCAGAATAGCCGTACACTGGAGTGTCGATGGGGGGTGCGGTTTCCTCATCATCGAAGACGACGGCACCGGCATTCCCGAAAGCGAGAAAGAACTCATTTTCGAGCGGAATATCGGAAAAAACACCGGTCTTGGGCTGTTCCTCACACGGGAAATCCTGGAGATCACCGGCATTTCCATCCGAGAGTGTGGTGAGGAGGGGAGAGGCGCCCGGTTCGAGATCGAGGTTCCCGCAGAAACGTGGCGGAGGGCCCGGAGGAAGGAACCGGAACCCCCCACTCCCTCCTGTAATTAATATTTTGTGAATAATATATAAATCAGATATCGCCCAATGCCTGTATGCACCTGCACCGCGGTGAGGTGGGAGTTTTTTATGACCGAAGGTGAATGCGATATCTGTAATACGCGGGGCAAACGGCTCATCGCCGTGATGAGCAAGGCCACCCTGCGCCGTATCTGCAGCGAGTGCTTTTTCGAACGGTTCATGGGCCCCGACACCGAGGTGTTCGAGATCTTCGAGGACGAACCCGATACGCCTGTAATCCCGGGACGTGCCGCATAGCGGGAAGGCCACATTTACCATTCTTTTCGCCATTTCCCACGAGAGAGCCACGCTCACCGGGGGAGGAGGGCTGCATGCCGCCAAGCGGAGCGCCGATCACTACATATACCGGCAGCGGATATGCATCCCTGAGGGGACATGCCCGGGCCGAAGTACATCACCGACATCCGCAAGGTCACGCAGATCCCCGCAAAGGAGCGGGAGCGCCTCGCCGAGGTCACCCGCAGGTTCGCCTTCCGCACCAATGAGTACTACCTCTCCCTGATCGACTGGGATGACCCGGCCGATCCCCTCCGCAGGATCGCTATCCCCGACCCGGCGGAGCTGGAGGAGTGGGGCAGCCTCGATGCCTCGGAGGAGAGCGCCTACACCGTGCTTCCCGGCATGGAGCACAAGTACGACCAGACGGCGCTGCTGCTGGTGAGCAACCTCTGTGCCGGGTACTGCCGCTACTGCTTCCGCAAACGGCTGTTCATGAAAAGCGGCGAAGAGGTGGTCAGGGACATCACCGGGGATGTGGCCTATATCGCCCGGCACCCGGAGATCACCAACGTCCTTCTGTCCGGGGGCGATCCCCTCTTTCTCTCCACGCCCCGGCTTGATGCGCTGATCCGGCAGGTGCGGGAGATCGATCACGTGCGGATCGTGCGCATCGGCACAAAAATTCCGGCCTACAACCCCTACCGCATCCTCGACGATCCCGCACTGCTGGATCTGGTGCGCCGCTACAGCACCCCGGAAAAAAGGATCTACGTGGTGACCCAGTTCAACCATCCCCGGGAGCTGACCGGGGTGGCCGCAGAAGCGCTCGATCTCCTGCACCAGGCGGGGGCGGTGCTGGCAAACCAGACTCCGCTCCTGCGGGGGATCAACGACGACCCGCAGGTACTGGCCGACCTCTTCCGGAAGCTCTCCTGGACGGGGAATGCGCCCTACTACCTCTTCCAGTGCCGCCCCACCCTTGGCAACAGGCATTTCGAGGTGCCCCTGGAGGAAGGCTACCGCATCTTCGAACAGGCAAAACAGCACTGCTCCGGCCTTGCCAAGCGGTCCACCTATGCCATGTCGCACACCACCGGCAAGATCGCCGTGGTGGGGCTGGACGAACACCACATCTACTTCAAGTACCACCAGGCGGCCAGGCGGGAGGATATCGGCAGGTTCATGGTCTTTCGGCGGAACCCGCAGGCGGTGTGGTTCGATGACTACACACAGCCGATCAGGACATACAGGATTGCACCCCACCGTGCTTCCCCGATGCAGCCTTCTCCCTGAGACGAGGCCAGAATAACTCCATACACCCGCATAATCCGGGAAAGATCGGCATATTATCCCATATTCCCCTTTCTATTTATTTGGCACTATATGCAATCTTTTATGCTCACCGCACCAATGATGAGTTCTCTGAACCATGCCAGGAGCCACCATGATCCGAACTCTCCTCGTCGATGACGAGCCGCTTTTCCTTGAAGCCTCAAAACTATTCCTCGAGAAGGAAGCCGACATCTTCTGCGAGACCTGTGAGTCCTCCGCGGCGGCATTGGAACTGCTCTCCAGCCAGGATTTTGATGCCATCGTCTCCGACTACGACATGCCGGAGATGGACGGCATCGCCCTGCTCAAACAGGTGCGCACCCTTGACCCCGACCTCCCCTTCATCGTCCTCACCGGGCGGGGCCGCGAGGAGGTGGTCATCGAGGCGCTGAACCATGGCGCTGACTTCTACCTGCAGAAGGGCACGGAACCGAGAGCATTCTATGCCGAGCTGGCATCCAAGATCCGGCATGCGGTGGACCGGCAGCGGTCCAGGGAGGCATTGCGCAAGAGCGAGGAAAATTTCCGGCTCGCCCTCCAGCACTCCCCGGTCATCCTCTTCTACCAGGACCGGGACCTGAGGTATACCTGGATCTTCAACTCGCACCCCGCGCTTCTCCCCCGGGATGTCATCGGGATATCGGATGAGGCCCTGTTCCCGCCCGATGAGGCAGCAGTTCTCACCGCGATAAAGCGGCGGGTGATGGAGACCGGGACGGGTACGCGGGAAGTCGTCCGGATGACGATGGGGGGCGTGCCCCTCTTCTACGACCTGACTGTCGAGCCGCTTCGCGATGAGCAGGGTGAAATCATCGGGGTGCAGTGTGCATCCCACGACATCACCGCACAGAAACAGGTGGCGGACGATCTCAAGGAGAGCAGGGAGCAGTACCGCCAGCTCGTCAGCCAGGCCCCCTGCGGGATTGTCATCCACAGCGAAGGATCGGTCCTCTTTTGCAACCGGGCAGCGGCAGAGATCTTCGGCGCAAAGGACGAGCAGGAGATCACCGGAGGACCGGTGCTCGAGCTGGTCCATCCGGACTACCGCGATACAGTGACCCGGCGAATCGCACAGCTCTATGGCGGTGATCACCAGATTGCGCCGAATATCGAGGAACGGTTCATCCGCCTCGACGGGTCTGCCGTCGATGTCGAGGTCACGGCTTCGCCGGTCACTTTCGCGGGAAAACCCGCCGTCCAGGCGGTATTCCACGACATCACCGATCGCAAGAAGATGGAGATGGCTCTTCGCGCGAGCGAGGAAAAGTACCGCCGGTTCTTCGAAGAAGACCTCACCGGAGATTTCGTGTCCACGCCGGATGGCACGATCCTCGACTGCAATCCGTCGTTCGCGAGGATTTTCGGCTTCCGGTCGGTGGAGGAGGCGCGCCAGGCCAGCATCGTGGAGACCTTCCCCTCCCCCGGCGATCGCCTCCAGTTCTTGCAGCTCCTCAAGGCGGAAGGGAAGCTCGAGAATTTCCGCAGTGTGCGAAGGCGAAAGGATGGTGCGTGCATCTCGGTGGTGCAGAATGCGGTGGGCCGCTTCGATGAGCAGGGCGAATTGCACGAGATCTGGGGCTACCTGTACGACGACTCGGAGCGGAGCGAGGCGGAAGACGAGCTGAAGAGGAGCGAAGAGACGCTGCGGGCTTTCGTGGACGCCATCCCCGAATCGGCACTCCTGGTCGAACGGGACGGCACCATCCTTACCGCAAACGAGGTCATCGGCCAGCGGATGGGAATACCGGTCGGCGAGCTGATCGGAAAGCCGGTCGAGGAGGTCTTTCCGCCCGAGGTCGCAACCTCCCGAAAGGAGCAGTTCGAGGCGGTGGTCAGCACCGGGGAACCGAGGATGTTCGAGGATGTGCGGGGAACACGAAATATTGCCAACTACTCCTACCCCATACATGATCGGCAGGGCAGGGTCGTGCGCCTGGCCGTCCTGGGCTACGACATCACCCACCGCAAGGAGATCGAGCGGACCCTTCAGGAAGCAAACCGGAAGCTGACCCTTCTGGGCCGGATCACCAGGCACGACATCCTCAACCAGATTACGGGGATGTACGGCGTGATCTCGCTGATCCAGGACGATATCCCGGACAACGCGAAGACGAAGAAATACTTCGCCTATTTGAGCGATGCGGCGAAGGCAATTCACCGGCATATCGATTTCACGGAGGATTTCTTCCACATGGGAGAGAAGCCCCCCGAGTGGCAGAATGTGCGGGCTGTCCTTGATCGAGCCTCCGATCACGCCCACCTGGGCGGAGTGCGGTTCACCATGGATCCAGGACCGGTGGAGGTGTTCGCCGATCCGATGCTGGAAAAGACATTTTTCAACCTCTTCGACAACAGTGTCGTGCACGGGGAGCGGGTGTCCGAGATATCGGTCTCATTTTGCGAGAATGGGGGAGAGGGGACGCTGGTCATCGAGGATGACGGGATCGGGATCGATGATGACGCCAAGGAAGCCATCTTTCACCAGTCGTTTGGCCGGAATTCAGGGTACGGCCTGTTCCTGGTGAAAGAGATCCTCGATCTCACCGTTATTTCCATCAGGGAGACCGGCCGGAAGGGGCAGGGGGCCCGGTTCGAGATCCGCATCCCTCCCGGCAAGTGGCGGGCCGCGGACGCGCTCCCCTCCCCATAACGGCGCGACGATGCTCCCCGGCGATGATCGGGCCGGTAACGCCGTGCTCCCCGAATCGCGGTTCATAGGGCATGGGGATTGAGGATCTTCACCTCATGCTTTCCAGTTACGATTGAGGTCTCACTGGCGATGCGGATGCGGTCGCTCGCATCGACACCCTCCAGGAGCAGGCGGGACAATCGGTCGTGAAGCACGCGCCGCTCCCGCACGGCGGCCACGTAGCGGATATCGAAGGTGACCCAGTTGTCGGTGAGGGTGAGGAAGATGCCCGGTTCGGTGATCTTTTTGGGCAGGTAGTACTTCTCCCCGATCGCCTCGATCTCCCGTTCCGCCTGTTCGGTCAGCTCCCACACCTCCCGGCCGACGATCGAGAGAAACAGGGCGGCGGCCTCCTTCCAGTCGCTGTCATAGGTGATGGGAACGGAGATCTCGTCCCAGACGAAGTTGTGGTCCATGGTATAGTTGTGCACCGTGCGGGAGAGGGCGAATCCGTTGGGAATGACGGCGATCCGGCCGGTGGGCTGGTCAGCGGAGACCCATCCCTGGATCTCCAGAAGCGTGGTGCTCATGACACCGATGTCCATCACATCGCCGCACACGCCTTCCGCCTCGATGCGGTCCCCCACCCGGTACAGCCCGGTGGTGGTGATGAGGATCCCGCCCACGAAATTCTTGAACACGTCCTGCAGGGCGATGGCCAGCCCGGCGGCAAGGAGCCCGTAGGAGAGAAGGAGCACCTGAGCGTCCCCCACCCAGATGCGGATGAACACCGCGAACAGGGCAAGGAGGGAGAGGATGGATACGGCCTTCCTGAACGTATAGCGCGTTTTTGCGTCCTTTATGGCCCGGTTCGCCACCCGGTCGATCACCAGGCGGAAGATCAGGTAGACGAGGGCGAGGGCGAGGGTGGTGAGAAAGAGCTGGGAGAGGGCAGGTACGTCGTACACCGTCGAGGCGAACCAGAAGATCGCGGAGAGGGTGATGAACAGGAGGAATATGGCCAGCTCCCTGAGCATATGACTACATATCCTTCCCAATCATTTATGTCCTCCCCCCTCGGGCGCATGAGGCCGTGCAACCGGAATAAGGCTGTCGCATCTTCGAAGCACCGTATCCCACGATATCCCCGGGCTGCATCTGCCTCTGGTACACCTCCCGTGATCGCCTCTTCATCCTCCCGTCCACACCCCGCTGATTGCCTGCAATGGTCCGGCCTAACGAGGAGAATATGGGAAGCATCCCGGCCCAGGGACGATGACGATCTGCAAGAGGAGCATCGGGAAAGGGCCAAGACAGGATTAGAGGTGTTGCGGCCGCAGAAGAGGGAATGGCGGAGGAATATGTGCACCAACTCACCATAGGCGGTGCGAGAGCTCAGGAGGGCCCGCGTTCCACCGGCATGCCCACGATCTCCTCGAATTCTTCCTGGCTCAACTCAATGGGCTCGTAGGTCTCCTCCCGCATCTCGAGGTTGCCAACGTACGCCCGCAGGTGGTTACGGGATCCCCGCATCAGGTTGTCGTAGACGAGCTGGATGTCCTGCTTATCAGTGCGGTTGCTGGCCTCCTGAATATCCACGAGATCGATCTCCTCGATCGCTGCCCCCACCCGCAGGGCGTCCACCTCGGATACCGCTCCTTCAGTGACAAAGGTGTCATACAGCGCCTGGATCTCCGGGTTGGTGAACACCCCCGCTTCGTCCTGTGCGGGATCCTCGAGCCCATAGCGTTCGATGAGCACGCCTACGCTGTCCATATGGGTCTGCTCCGCACTGCCGATATTGGCGAAGACCGGCACCTGCCATTGCTCGTAGAGGACCGCATAGACGTCCCGGGCAAGTTTCTCCTCTTCACGGATGAACAGAATGTCCGCTTCCTCCTCATCGGTCAGGGTTCCTGCCGGATACGCGTCCACCTGCTGTTGAATGCTGGCGGTATCGATGGGGCTTGCGTAGTCTTCCCCTGGTCCCTGCAGGCCGTTGCCCGTCGTTTGCTGTTCAGTGCCCAGCGTTTGTTGCTCCATGCAGCCGGCTGACAGCACGAGCACCAGTGCCGCCAGCAGGGCAATCACCGTCCACTTCATGAATACCGGATGCACCATACGGAAGGGGAGGAAATAAGAGTAGCGGCGGTGGGGCATGCAGGAGGATACGGGGGCATGAACGGCCTGATGCCCACCCTTTTTCGTGAGCATTTTCCATTTCAGAGAGAAATATGACGTAGAAATAATAATCTATTATAATATATAAAGAATCCACTATATCTTGCCAAAATAGCACGGTTTTAATATTTTCCCGGCGATTTCTCCCTAATTTACTTCATGCCGGGAACCGTGCTGTGCACCCTCCCGACACACCATGTAAAGGAGGATTGGTTTGGTTTGAAAGCGTGGCAATTCGTAGTGTGTAGCATTTTTCTCGTGATCCTGCTGCCCGGCGTGCAGGCGGCGGACATCACCGTCAATTCAGGTGAGAGTATCCAGGACGCGATAGATGGCGCCGCCGCAGGGGATACCATCATCGTCAACAGCGGGACGTACAGTGAAGAGATTCTCATCGACAAGCAGCTCACCCTGAGGGGGATCGGCTGGCCGGTGCTCGATGGGACAACGCTCGGGTCGTCTGCTGACGTCGTGACCATCTCCGCCGACGGCGTGCATTTCGAAGGCTTTGATGTCAGGAATGCCGGGGGGTCAGGTGTTGTGGTCGAATCCCAGAACGCAGAGATCGTGGGCAACCGCTTCTCCAACGACGGGGTGGCAGGCATCAATCTCAATGGTGCCTCAGGCGCCCCTATCTCAGGCGCAACCGTCTCCGGCAACGAGGTCACCAACAATCCCTGGTACGGTATCCGCCTGAGGTATGCGGATAGCAATGTCATCTCCGGCAACAACGCCAGCAGCAACGGAGAGGAATGGGGAGACGGCTATGGCATCTACCTCCTCTATTCCAATTCCAACACGGTCTCGGATAACACGGTAATGGAGGACAATTATTACGGGATCACGATCGCCGATTCCCGGGACAATGAAATTTCCGGAAACACCATCAGGGAGTGCGGGCTGGGATTCGGCGGCGCAGGCATCTACCTCGATTATGCTGACAACACCACGGTAACCCGGAACACCCTCAATGGCAACGACTACGGGGTGTATCTCTATCATGCGGGGGAGACCACGGAGAATGTATTCTACCTAAACTCTTTCCTCAACAGCGTCAGCGATCATGTGGACAAATTAATATCCACCACGTTCTGGGAGAGTTCATCGGAGATCACCTACACCTACCACGGTTCCGAGTACACCAGATACCTCGGCAACTACTGGGACACCTACACGGGATCGGACGACGATGGGGACGGCATCGGGGAAGATTACTTCTCCCCCTGCTCCTCCAACTACGACGACTTTCCCCTGATCGAGGGACAGGCGTCCTATATCACCGGCGGCTCCGGGCCGGACACCACCCCGCCGGGGCCCGTCACCGGTCTCGGGGAGACGGCCACCAGCCCCGATTCCATCACCTGGGAGTGGACGGACCCGGCAGATGCCGACCTTGCAAAAGTGAAGGTCTACCTCGATGGCGTCTTCCAGGCCGACGTGATCGCCGGGACTGAGACCTTCCAGGCCACCAGCCTTGCGGCATCCACCGGATACGAGATCGGAACGAGGACGGTGGACGGCACCGGCAACGTGAACCCGTCCTGGGTGAACGATACGGCGACCACGGATCCCGAAGACGAAACCCCGCCGGGATCCGTCTCCGGGCTTGCCAATACCACCTACCTTCCCACCTCCATCACCTGGACATGGACCGATCCGGCCGATACCGACTTCGCGAAGGTCATGGTCTATCTCGACAGCGCCTTCCAGACCAACGTGACCGCAGGGGTCGAATCCTACACCGCCACAGGCCTTGCCCTGGAGACATCCTACGAGATCAGCACGAGGACGGTGGATGCCAGCGATAATATCAACCCCGCATGGGCCAACAGCACGGCGACCACCGCTTCCGCCGAGAGCCACCCCCCCACCGCCTCCTTTACCTTCAGCCCGGAATCCCCGGACACGGATGACACCATCCAGTTCACCGACACCTCCGTCGATTCCGACGGGACCATCACCGCATGGGCGTGGGAGTTCGGCGACGGCGCAACCGCGGATGTCCAGAACCCCACCCATAGTTACACATCGTCCGGGTTCTACGAGGTGAACCTCACCGTCACCGACGATACCGCGGTGACCGACACCACCGCCACGACCCTCTTCGTGCACGCCGCCGGGCCGATGACCTTCACCGTCCCCGGCGACTTCGGGACCATACAGGCGGCGATCGATAATGCTACCGCCGGGGATACGATCATCGTCACCACCGGAACATACAATGAAGAGATTGAGATCTACAAGCAGCTCACCCTTACGGGCAGTGGCTGGCCGGTGATCGACGGGACAAACGGAGTTACCGATGCGGTGAGGATCACCTCTGACAACGTGGTGTTCGAGGGATTCGAGGTGCAAAACGCCGTTGAAGCAGGGATTTACGTGCGCCTGAACAACGACTCGGTGGTCAGAAACAACCGGGTCTCGACATCAGGATATGTCGGCATCAGTGTGAAGTACTCGGACGGGGCCGTCATCTTCAACAACACCTGCGAAGACAATGACGCAGGCGGCATATACGTTTATGATACGACCGGCAGTAAAATCTACAACAATACCTGCGCCGACAACGCCGAATTCGGAGGCCCGGGTATTTATCTCGAGGACTCATCCGGCAACGAGGTCTACTACAATGATCTCGACAACTACTACGATTGGGACGGCGGTTCTTACTGCAACGCCGCCGAATCAGGCTCCACCCCGTCGACGAACCTCTGGTACAACTTAACCCTTGAGAGGGGCAACCGTTACAGCGACTATGACGGCATCGACGCCGAGGTCCCCTACGGCATCGGCGACACCGCCTACAAGATCTACACCATTGGCGAGGGGGGAGGATTCGAGATAAACTCCGATCCCTACCCGCTCATGCCGACGGGGCCTGTACTGCAGCCTGTACCGACCTTCAGCGGGATTGGGGCCTCCGAAATTACGAACGAGAGCGCCACCGTGGGGTGGACCATTGCAAACGGCGTGGAAAGTAACAACCGGGTCCTCTACGGGACGGACGAGGGTCTTGCGGGCGCCGTGTGGTCGGCATGGGACAACGACACCACCGCACCCTCGATCCCCCTCTCCGGGCTTGCAAAGAACACCACCTACTACTACCGGTGCTACTCGGAAAGGGTGGATGACGCTACTCGCAACGCAACGGACGACGATCCAGACAACTATTTCACCACCCTCGAGCGGCTCCCCGCCGTGTTCACCGTGGACGATGACGACGCCCAGGTGCCCGATAAACCGGCCGACTACGCCACCCTCACGGCAGCGCTCGCCGCGGCGATGGACGGCGATACCATCCTCGTCTACCCCGGCACCTATACCGGCAACCACCGCGTCGACCACGAGGTCACCGTCACCGGTATCGGGACGCCGGTGCTGGTGGGGCTGGATGAAGATCCCCTCGACGACGACGCAGGGGACGTGGTGGCCATCGACGCAGACGATGTGGTCTTCGAGGGCTTTGAAATCAGGGAGGGCTACTGGAGTCACCCTGGGATTTCACGCGCACCCACCATCGCCTCCGGCATCCGCATCGGCACGGCCACCTACAGCAGCGGCTGGAGCGCCATCTTCGGCGCAAACAGGGTCACCGTGCGGGACTGCACCATCGACGGGGCCTACAAGGGCATCTACGTGAACCGCCTCTCTGACGATGCCGTGATCGAGGGGTGCACCATCAATGATACCTACGACGGGATGGTGATCGACCAGGCGACGGATACGGCGATCACGGACTGTATGGTTACCAATGCCGAACACTACGGCATCATCATCCAGAAAATCGCCAGTTCTTCGGACCCGGTCTCCACCCGCACCACCATCACCACCACCACCATCGAGGATAGTGAGGACGAATGGGGTATCGTGCTCGACCGGGTGAGCGACAACACCATCGAGAGCGCCCACCTCTCCGGCGCCAACTTCATCTGGGGGATAGGGGACGACAACCGGATCCTCAACAGCACGATCGAGGGGTACTGCGATTACCACTTCGGCGGGATCCACATCGGGTCCGGCGATGACACCGTGCTGGAGAACAACACTGTCTCCCACCAGAGATACGGCATCCTGATCACCCCGGGGGCGCGGCGGGTGACCATGCACGAGAACAGGATGGAAGAGAACACCTACAACTTCGGGTTCTCCGGTGGCTGGGCGTTTGCGCCGACCAGCCCCCCGACCCATACCATCACCCCCGACAATACCATCAAGGTCGACAATACCGCCGATGCGCTGCCCATCTACTACTTCATCGGCGAGGCGGACGGTGTCCTCGACTACACCACCCTCGTCCCGGAGCCGGGCTACCTCGCCCTCGTCGACTGCCGGAACATGACGGTCCGCGACTTCTACCAGGAGAAGAACGTGCAGGGGCTCTTCCTCTACAACGTGAGCGGGTCCACCATCGAAGATGTGACGACACACGGCAACGCCGAAAACGGCATCCTCTGCTTTGATGTGGCGGATACCGTCATCAGCGGGGTATTCGTCGACAGCAACGGCCGTAGCGATGTCTCCTGGCCGGCCGGGACCGGCATTTACCTCGAGGAGGCGACCGGCTGCACCATCGAGGATTCCGAGGTGACCGCGAATGTGGACAGGGGGATCATGCTCCATTCCAACTGCGATGACATTACCATCCGCGACACGGTGATCACCAACAACGGCGACCCCACATCGCCCGGATCCGGTACCGGGATCTCCACATCATCCATGGCAGGCCTGACCGTGACCGGGTGCACCATCGCCAACACGCATGACAATCTCCAGGGGACAGGGATCAACACCGGGGCCAGCAACAGTCTCTTCTACGACAACGTCTTCAACAACACCGCCATCAACGCACAGGCCGAGGAGACCGGGAACCGCTGGAACGTGACCCCGACGTGGGGCGAAAACATCCTCGGGTATGCGTGGGTCGCCGGCAACGCCTGGAGCGACTATGCAGGAACGGACAATGACGGCGACGGGCTCGGCGACACCAATCTCCCCCACACCTGCGGCGGCGGGATCCAGAGCGGCGGGGACCTCCACCCCCTGATCAATGCGGGGCCGACGCCGGGTCCCACGGAAGAGCCGACCGAGGAGCCGACCGAGGAGCCGACGGAAGAACCAACTGAGGAACCGACCGAGGAGCCGACCGAGGAGCCCACCCAACAGCCAGCCGGGGATGACGACTGGGCCGACGGCGACGACCCCCTGCCGGAGCAGCCCCCGGAGCGGGAGCCGAACTTCACCATCACCATCCTCTCGCCCGACGCGGGTTCCACCGAGGACCGGAGCGTGGGGGTGCGCTACAAAGCACCCATCTCCCTCGCCCGCGCCTGGTACCGCCTCGATGACGGCCCCGAGATTCTCATCCCCGCCGGATCGGAGGCGAGCCTCGACCGGCTCGTGCTCGGCGGCCACACCCTCACCGTCACCGGCCTTGACCAATATGGCAGGGTGGGCACAGGATCGGTGGACTTCGCGGTGATCCCGCTCGCCCTCGGCGACGAGGAGAGCGGCGGGGCGCCCGACTTCCCCGACGAGACGGTCTACGAATTCGTGGGCCGACCGGTCGACTACACCCTCTCCTTCGAGGGAAGCGGGATCGGGGACGGCGAGATCGGTGTCTACCTCAACCGCCACCTCGCCGGGGTAATGGGCGAGGACGCCGTCCTCGTCGCCTCGCATGAGGCCGGAGGTTTGATCGGGACACCGGAGGCATCGACTGCCCCGAAATGGTATACCCTGCAGGTGCCCGCGGCTTACGTGGTGCCCGGGGCGGAGAACCTGATCTCCTTCGTTCACGCAGAGAACCCCTCCAGCGCATCCGCCGACGATGGATGGGAGGTCCGCGATGTTGCCATCACCCCCGCCCTGCAGGACTCCTTCCCCTCCATCGACATCTTCACCGGCACCCGGGCACTCTCGACCGGCGACCGGCTGGAGGCGTGGACGGAGATCTTCGGCATCGCCCCGGACGATGCCTACACGGCCACCGTCTACCTGGTGGACCCCGATGGAACCGTCATCGCATTCCCCAGCGGCGGATCTGACCCCGATCCGCTGGACGCCTCCCTCGTCACCGCCAACTACTACGGGCGGATACCGGGAGCACTCACCGTCACCGACACCATGGCATCCGGGGCCTACCGGCTCTGCGCTGACCTCGAACGGTCATCCGACGGCCTGCTGGTGGCGTTCGCATCGACCAACGTCTTCATCTCCGCCGATCCCGCGGTGAAAATCTACACCAACCGCGAGTGGTTCGGGGACAGCATGCGGGTGATGGCCGACTGCGCGGTGGTGTCTGCCGGAGCAGGAGAGGATGCATCGCTCGCCATCTGGCTCGAGTTGCCGGACGGCAGCGCGGTTCCCCTCCCGGGGATCGACGGGTTGCAGGAGGCCGCCACCTACCTGCACGCCATCAACCGCGTGGTGGGCGACACATGGGATGAGGGGACCTATATCCTCAGGGCAACCCTCTCCGACGGGGAAGGGAACACGCTGGCCAGCGATTTCGCCGCATTCGAGGTATCCCGTGAGGCAACCAGTCTCGTCGTGCACCTCGATCCCGGCACGGTGCAGAGCAGGGTCGTGCTGATCGACGGGATCACCCTCTATACGGTCGCCGAGACGATCACCGAGGGGGCCCATGGCGCGGTCTCCTTCCAGGTGACACCCGGCACCTACTGGATCGGCGGCGAGACTGTGGCCGAAGACGGCGCCGTCCACCTCATTCCTATGAGCACGGCAAACCGCGTCTTCGTGGTGCCGGGCGACCCGGTGACCGTGACCGTGGCCACCAGTGCGATATCGGCAGACAGGGGGGTGATCGCGTGAAGCCGGCCGTTTGGATCTGTATACTGTTCATCGCCCTGCTGGTCGTGGCACCAGCGGCGGCTGAATGCTCGAAGCCCACCCTTCGCCTGCTGCCGACGGATCTCCGGAGCGACACCGTCACGGCTGATCAGGCCTTCGCCCTCAACGACCGCTACTCTATCACCCTGCGGAACGCGAACCCCGGCGTCTCGGTTATTTCAAACCAGGATATCGGGAATTTTTTGAACCATGAACGCCAGAAAGTCCTGCTCGGCAACGACGAGGGAGCCGACGAGCAGTTCGCAGCGATCGGATCACGGGCCAACACCGAGTACGCCGTCAGCTTCCAGGTGGGCCAGGTAGGGTCCCGCTATGTGCTCTCCTCCTCCCTCATCGACGCCGACCTCGGCATCGTGGTCGCCCGGGCCACGGCGGAGGCGGGATCCGTCGACGATCTACCCACAGCCGCGACCGTGCTGGCCGGGAACATGGGCGATCTCGCCGCCAAGATCCTCGCCCACGAGAAGGCGCACCCGGTCCCGCCCCGCGATCCCGCCCTCAGCGTGACGGTCACCCCGGAGTCGGTCTCGCCCGATGCCGGCAGGGATACGGCGGATGTGGCGGTCGAGGTAAAGAACTGCCGGGGCGAGGCGGTGGAAGGCGTCCGTGTCGAGTCCGACGGAAGCGAGCGGCGCGGCACCGTGACCGCGGCAACGACCGGCGCCGACGGCATCGCCCACCTCACCTACAAGCTCGACGTTTCCCGCGTGCGGACCGCCGGCGAGGACACATTCCGGGTGGTGGCGGTCGGCCGGGGAGATAAAAAGGCGTATGCACCGGTGGCAATCGAAATCGAGGGGATCATGCTCGATGCGGTCGCCTCAAAGCCCCGGGTATCGCCCCGGGAGGCGACCGAAATTACCGCCACCCTCTATTCGGTGGACAGGGACAGCGCCCGCAACCCCCTTGCAGGCAGAACGCTTAAAATTGATGAGACCGCCATGGCCTCATCGGGCGCCCGGGCGATCCCTATGGGGGCGACCGACAGCAACGGCAACCCGATCACCGATGCGAACGGGCAGGTGCGGCTGAAGTTCATCGCCGGCACCAAGGAGCAGGTGGTAAAACTCCGCATCCTCTACGATGATGATTATGAGGCCTTCGTGTGGATCGAGGTGAAGAAGGACGAGTACCGGGTGACCATCACATGGGACGAGCAAGGGACGGGGGTGTACCACTACACCCAGGGTACGCATACCGACGAGCAGGTGGAGAGCGAGTACTCCTTCGGGTTTGACTCCCGCACCACTTGGAACAAATATTCGGGGGAGGAGGCGACCACCACCTCGCTGCGGTATGCCGAACAGGGGATCTCTGACTACACGGGGCTGATTCCGACCGAAAGCGAGTATCACCCCACCGTATTCGGCAACGAGGTCACGCGCTGGACGATGCAAGGGCAGGGTGCCATCAAAAACGCCCCCTCCATCAACCTGGTGGTCGACGAACGCCTGGGCACGCTGTATGTGGCGCTCAACGCGGTGCCCGTTACCACGACCGGCCATTATGATATCTCCAGCGACCTCACCCTGGCAAGGAGTACTGCCACCATGCATTATGAGGTTACTGACGACTGGAGCCTCCCAATCTCTTCAGTCAGCTCCGGACCTGCGCCCATAAAATTCCAGATCACCAGGTACCTGAGCCACTACACGCTCACGGACTACTTCAACGACCCCAACGTCAACGGTCTGCTCAAAAAGACCGGCGGCGACACCTTCACACGGCGGTGGCACTACGATGATGCGGTCAGCTATGTCTGGGAACCGTTCGACGAACTCGACTGGCTCAATATGGTTATCGAGGTGGAGGGCGAGTTTTCGCGTGACGCCACAATAAAGGCGGTGAAGCTATGAAATCCTTCACTGTGCTTTTCGTTCTGCTTGCCCTCGCCGCCATCGCCGTGCCGGCACCGGCAGCGATGATTGTGGTGGCGGAATCCGGCGGGGACTATGCCGATCTCGGAGCGGCGGTGGATGTAGCGGAAAGCGGCGATTCCATCGAGGTGCGGGCGGGCGCATACCCGGGCTCGGTCACCGTGAACAAAACGCTCTCCATCACCGGGAGCGGCGACGACTGCCGTATCGGGACAGACGATGACGGATACGCCCTCTTCGTCACCGCAGAGGGCGTTGCCATCCGCAATCTCGGCCTTAAGGGGTCGGATGTCGCCCTCAGCCTGAACACCGCCCATTCCACCACCATTCAAGGCTGCCGGGTGGAAGGGGGCGAGCGGGGCATCCTGATCGCGGACAGCCACGCGGTGACGCTGGCGGATTCCGATATTTCCGCTGACTTCATTGCCGTCGATGCGACCAACGCCTCGCAGGCCAGGATCTCCGGCACCCGGATCACCCGAGCGACCGAGGGGATCGTGCTCCAGCAGGCGGATAACGCAACCCTCAGCGAGAACCGCATCGAGGACTGCGGAATAGGGGCCTTTATCCATGATTCCGGGGACGGCATCCTCGAGGATACCACCTTTTCCCGGGTGAAGGGCGGAGTGGGACTGTTCATGGCTACCGGATGGGAGATCCGCGGAACGGCGCTCGATTCGGTGGACCAGTACCTCGATGCCTGCATGTCGTCGGGCTGCATCATCGAGGCGGCATCGCTCGCAGGCCCGGATCCCTTCGCCTCGGATGCGGTCTCGGCGAACCGCTACGAGATCGGCACCCTGGCCATCGAGGGGCGGGACTTCTCGCTCTCGGCTGATGACACCGCAACACCCGCGGGCTACGTGCAGTACGGCGAGGGCTTCCAGATCGCTTTCCTCGATGTCACGAGCACCCAGGAACCCATGGTGAGCGTTGAGGCGGATACGGCCGGTCTCGACCTCGAGGGCATGGAGCCCGGGACGCTTGCGATCTACCGGGTCGACGGGGCGGTGACGCAGGTCTCCGCCATGGACGCCCCGAACAGCACCGCTGCCGCAGTCATCCTTGATGCGGGCTCCTATGCGCTCATGGCGAAGGAGCAGGGAGCGGAAGGCCTGCCGGTCACGGCGCTCATCATCGGCATCATCGCCGTCGTCATCGTGGCGGGTATCCTGTATTTCAAAACCCGCAGAGGAGGGAAATTTGACCTTCTCTAGGGGTTATCCCTTTTCCAACGTTTCATTCGCGTGAGGATCCCCACACGTAACCGGATACCTGGCGATACGATAGGTGGCCACGCCCGGCATGCACCGTTCTTCGGCGGGAAAAATCGGGATGGGGAGAGGATTCAATGCATTCTCTGGCTCAGAACAGCCATCCGAAGAATCCACTGTCCTGCTTTTCTTCCTGGGCGAGGGTCTGCAGCCGGTTCTGCTCCTGTTCGATGTTCTGGAGCTGTTCCTGGAGCACGGCCTTCGTTTCGTCGTCGCACTCGCACTGCTGAAGCAGCTGGTTCATCTCCTGAATGCGGTTTTGGTTCTGCTCCACCTGCTGCTGGATCTCTTCCGCGGCCGCCTGATCGCCTCCCAGGAAGAACCTGACCAGGCCACTGCGGCTGCGGATCTGCTCCTCCGCCTGCACCGTTGCCTGCACTGAGGCGTTGATCTGCTCTGCATGCTGGGAGAGCATGGGTCCGGCCTCCCCGGCGAGGGTCTCTGCAGCGGTGAATGCGTAGGTCGCCACGCGGACCCTGTTCTGGTTCTGGACGGCAGCCTGCTCCCCCTGCGGGAGCTGATCGGCCTGCTGGGCCATGGTCTGCTGGCGTTCCTGGACCATCAGCTGCAGTTCACTGCTGTTCTGGGCCTGTTCCCTGATCCGCTGCTGCGTCTGGATGCCTGCACCGCCGGACGCATTCACCATCGCCTGCTGCTGTCCCTGCTCCATCTGCTGCCCGTCTCCCGCTCCCTGCGGGAGGGGCGAAGCGCCGTCCTGCCCGGCGGCGCCGTCTCCCCCCTGTCCCGCACCCTGCACGGCGGCACTGGCCGCAGGGGCGAGGAGGACCAGGAGGATGAGTACTGTCGCAATGTGTTTCATGTGAACCTCGTCCTGTTTTGTATGGTTGATCATTGAGGGTGGGTTTTTATATATATTTTTCAGATATTCTGGAGAATTCCGCCATACAGGGCCAATCGCCAAACGGGAGAGGAGGGTGCTGCTGCAGCAATGATTACCTGCTACGAGGCCGGCGGGCACGACATGAAGCGCAAAGGACATGCAAATCCCTGCGATATCGCCTGCCAAGGATAATAAGACACCCGGCCGAGGCATGAGGGCACCGTGGCCAGCAAGAGGAACATCACCAACCCCTCGGGTATCACCGCGTCACGGGCGTTTTTCCGCGGTCACCGCGATGCTACGCACCAGGGCAGAGAGGGCACTCCCTCCTTCGGCGGGGAATGAGAGATCATCCAGCAGCACCTTCGCCGTCTCGTCATTGAGCATGCAGTCCACGGGAAACGGCTGATCCGTGATGACGCTGACGCCGGAAAACCCGGCATCCCGGATGAACTGCAGGTACTGCTCTTTCCGCACGGCACCGCTGAGGCAGCCGATGTAAGCGGCCACCGACGTTCTCACCTCGTCGGGGAGATCCCCCACCAGGACCAGATCGGAGATGCAGAGCCGCCCGCCCGGTTTCAGCACCCGGAAGGCATCGCGGAATACCTGCGCTTTGTCGGGGGAGAGATTGATCACGCAGTTGGAGAGGATCAGGTCCACTGATGCGTCCTCGACCGGCAGGTGCTCGATCTCCCCCAGCCTGAATTCAACGTTCCGGTAACCGTGCCCCCGGACGATGCGGGTCGCCCGCTCGATCATATCCGGGGTCATGTCCACCCCGATGACCCGCCCGCGGGGGCCCACCTTTGCCGCCGCGAGAAAGCAGTCGAGCCCGGCACCGGAACCAAGGTCGAGCACGGTGTCCCCGGCTTTGATGGAGGCAAGGGCCGTGGGGTTGCCGCAGCCCAGCCCAAGGTTCGCACCCTCCGGAGCCTCCTCCAGCTGCCGCTCGGCATAGCCGACTTTGCGGCTGATCTCGGCGCAATCCCCGCTGCCGCAGCAGGAACAGGACTGGGCGGCGATTTTGCCGTAGCCTTCCCGTACCATGTCCTTTACGTTCTGCTCAGGGTGCGATTCCTTCATATCCCACCTCGCTGTTCCCGGGAGGCATGCCTACTCTGCGTCCTGCTCCTTTCGGGCGTCATCTGCGGTGCCCCCCATGTCACAGCCGCTGCACCCGCAGCCGCAGGCGAACCCCATTCTCTTCATTTTCTCGGCTATGCTCTCAGTTTTCGGGTTGGTATCCTGATCGTTCATACAACTCACCTCAGAGTGTCTATTTCAATACTATTTGAAATGGCATGTGTCGCCACCGGCCAAAAATGGTTGTGGTGAGAACACGGGTGACCCTTCTTCCAAGGGGTATGGCAGCACCCCTGCATACCTTCTTCAACCCGCAGATTCCACCATTTCTTTGACATATCCATGCCTCATCAGCCACCACCCGATCGCGAGGAGCCAGCCGGAGATCTCTCGGTTCCCGACGAGGTCGCCTGCGCCCTCTGTGCCTGCGGGGGCATCGAGGGACTCACCGCGCAGATACCCGCCGATGAGGAACTGAAACGCCTCAGTGACGAATGCCAGGCGTGCGCCGACACGTGTCGGCTGAAGATCCTCTACTTGCTCCGCGACCAGCCCCTGTGCGTCTGCGTGATCAAGTATGTGCTCGGGATCGCCGACTCGAAACTCTCCTACCATCTCTCCGTGCTGAAAAAAGCGGGGATGATCACCGGCGAACAGATGGGGAACTGGATCATCTACTCCCTCACCGAGACAGGAATACGGTACCTGGAACGGTAACCAGGCGAACGAGGATCATCGGTTCCGGTCAGCATGCGCAGGGTACGCCCCCCACACCGGACGACATAGGGACACGCGTTCCTCAGCCCCGAGCGCGGTGGTCAGCGTTCCTCGTCCTGCACCACGTGCACGGCGCTCGCCTTGAAGGCGACCTGCACTTTGCTGCCGACGCGAAGCCCCAGCTCTTCGACCGCCTTCCAGGTGGCGAGGGCAGCGAGGGAAAACCCGCACTCTACCCCCACGTGCCTGAACGGGCCAAGCGCCTTGATGGCCTGCACTGTCCCCCCAAACACATTTCTGGCGCTCCCCGCTTCAGTGCCGGGCAAAAAGAGCGTGACATCCTCGGGGCGGATGCAGAGAGAGACCGATTCCCCCACGGAGAGCGGTGTCGGTGCCATGACCTGCCTTCCCCCGGCATCGACCGTGGCAAGGCCCTGTTCACACGCACGGATCCTGCCCCTGATGATATTCTCCATGCCCACGAAACGGGCCACCCCCCGCGTCCGCGGCGCCGAGAAGATCTCCTGCGGTGTGCCCACCTGGGCGAAGGTGCCGTCGATCATCACCGCCATGCGGTCGGCGAGCCGCTGGCCCTGGAGCAGATCATGGGTGGCGATGAGGAGGGTGGTGCCGTACTCCCGGTTGATGGTGCGGATGAGGTCTTCGATCGTCTCGGTGGAGAGGGGGTCGAGGTTTGCCGTGGGTTCGTCCATGAGCAGCAGGGCGGGATCGGTGACCAGCACCCGGGCGATGGCCACCCGCTGCATCTCCCCGCCGGAGAGCGTCCTCGCCCCCTGCTCCGCACGGTCGGCGAGGCCGATCACCTCGAGCACCTCATCCACCCGCTCCCGGATCGCCGCCTCGCCTGCACCCCGGATGCGAAGCCCGGCAGCGACATTTTCGTACACCGTGGTGGAGAAGGCGACCGGTTTTTGAAAGACCATCCCCATGCTCCGGCGCAAGCCAAACGAACGGTCGGCGGCGGCGTGGATGTCCGTCCCGTCGAAGAGCACGCGTCCCCCCGTGGGCTGCTCCAGGAGGTTGATGATCCGCAGCAACGTCGATTTGCCCGACCCGGAAGGGCCGATGATGGCAAAGATCTCCCCTTCCTTCACCGTTGCGTTCACCCCGCGGAGCACCTCTTTTGCCCCGAACCGTTTGGATATATCTGTTATCTCGATCATCTGCACATCACCGCTGCTGCACCCTCGTCATGACGAGGTTCACGACCAGGGCGATGGAGAGGAGGATAATCCCCAGCGCCATCGAGAACTCGATATTGCCCATCGAGGTCTCCAGGGAGATGGCGGTGGTCAGCACCCGCGTCGAGGTCCAGAACGCCGACGTCTGGGTGTTGCCACCGATCATGATGGCGGCCCCGACCTCCGAGATGGCCCGGGAAAATCCCAGCAGGATGGCGGCGATGATGGCGAACCGCGCCTCCCGGACGAGCAGGGCCAGGTACTGCCGGGTGTTCGCCCCCAGCGAGCGGATGGTGTCGTGGATCGTGGGATCGACACCGGAGAGGGCGGCGATGGTCAGCCCGGTCATGATGGGGAGGATCAAGATCGTCTGGGCGATGATCATCGCCGTGGGGGTGAAGAGCAGCCGGAGGAACCCGAGCGGCCCCGCCCGCGAGATGAACACGAAGACGAACAGGCCCACGATCACCGTCGGCAAGGCGTAGAGGGTCTGGATGAGGTTGATCACCATCTTTTTCCCGTAAAATTCGTGGATCTGGATGAGAAATCCCAGGGGGATGGCGATCGCCGTGGCGATGAGCGTGGCGGAGAATGAGATGATCAGGCTGCGCAGCGTGATCTCCATGACCGACGGGTCGAGTGTAACGATGAGCTCGATCGCCTGGATGAATGCCTCGAGGATCTCGTTCATAGGTCCCCTGCGCTCATGGTATTCGCCGCGGCATCAGAAAAACGGGAAGATGTATCCCGTCACCGTCAAGCAAGGGAGGTGGCACACTCTTCAGCAGGAATGCCCAGCGTTTCGGCGTTGCCGGCGGCGGCATTGAAGAGCGGCCTGCCGTAACTCTCGACACCGAAGTCGGCGATCTGCTGCTGTACGTCGTCGGAGACCATGTAGTTGATCCAGTCCTGGGCGATGCTGGTGTTCACGCCGGGGTGCTTTGCGGGATTGATCTCCATCACGCTGTAGATGTTGAGCAGGATGGCCCCCTCATCGACGACCGGGACGAGAGAAAGATCGCCCTGGTAGGCGAGGTAGGTGCCGATGTCGCTCAGGGTGTAGGCCTGCTTCTCGTTGGCCATCACCAGGGTGGCCCCCATGCCCGAGCCTGCCTCGATGTAGTATTCACCGGACTGCTGGACATCGGCGGCGTACTCGTACCCGGCGGACTGCCAGATGGCCTTCTCCTTGCCGTGGGTGCCGGAGTCGTCCCCGCGGGAGACGAAGACCACGCCCTCGGTGCCCTCCATGCCCTTCTCGCGGAGGGTGGTGAACGCCTCTTCAGGCTGCAGTCCCCTGATGCCGGCAGGATCGGACTCCGGACCGACGATCACGAAATAGTTGTAGGCGAAGACGCGACGGTTGATGCCGTAGCCCTCTTCGAGGAAGGTGTTCTCGCGGGCGCGGTCGTGGACCATCAGGATGTCCACGTCGCCTCGCTGACCGTACTCCAGTGCCTTGCCGGTACCCGCGGAGACGATCTGCACGACGGCGTTGTGCTCCTGCTCGAACGCAGGGGTGAGCGCATCCAGAAGCCCCGTGTCGTAGAGGCTCGTGGTGGTGGCGATCCGCAGGGTCTGCGGCGGCTCGGCGGCAGCAACTTCACTCTGCGTGCATCCGGACACGAGAAGTGCTGCAACCAGCACGGCCACAACAAGAAAAATGCTACGCTTTTTCATAAACTGAAGGTAGGATCATCCTGTTAATACCTATTCCGATATTTTTTGAAGTAAAAAATATTACCTTAACTCATTGAACTGCCGGCTCGATGCAACGGGCTGTACAACCCCCTGATCTTCCCCCTCCGCACCGAAGAGACCGTGCTTCCCGGGTTCTGCTGGATGGGGGAAGGAGGGCCTACCTCCCCTTCTCCTGTTCACGCTTCAGCCGCTGGAACTCCCGCTCCGCCATCCGCACCACGTAGGCCTGCCCGCGGAAGACACTGATGAAATGCGCGGCGATGCCGATCCCCCACCCGAAGAGGATGATGATAAACCAGGGAAAGGTCCCCGGCCCGCCCGTGCTCCACCAGATGGCGATCAAAAAGAGGTTCACCGCGAGATAGACGATGAAATGGGTGTAAAAACCGGCCTTCTCCTCGGCGGTCTTGCGCGCCAGTTCCCTGAGTTCTTCATCGCTCGGCATCTCTTTCACCGGATCCTGGTGTTCATCAATCAGGATGCGCCCAGATAAACCTCCCGGTCAGGCGGTTGCACCTCACCTCCCCCGTCCGCCAGCCCACCCACCCATTTTATCGGATCGCAGGGAATGCACGGTATGCACGTAACACCGGTTCCCCTCGCCTCCCTCAACGACCTGCGCCGGAGGGCAGCGGCAGTCTGGCAGCAGACGCTTCGCGATCTGCCCGAGGGCTGGAGTAAAAGCCCCTGGGACCCCCTGGCGGTGCTGGCTGTCTTCGACCGGCTCAGCCTGCGGGAGGGATGCACGCTCCGCGCCTACCAGTACATCGGAGAAGGCAGCGGCAACAGCGTCGTCTGGGTGATGCCCAGCCATAGCCCTTATCCCGAACCCGTCGACTGCCCCGTCCTCGATGCGTTTGCCCTCGCCCTGCCCCGACCTCCCCATGCCGATGACAGGGTCGCGGTCTATCTCGAGGGGGACCGCTCACCGCTCTCCTATATGCAGGCATCCATCTTCGTGAGGGAGCTCATGGAGGCGGGGGCCCTCGGACTGAGCGTTGCATGGGGAAGACACCGGATCCTGGACGACCAGAGCATTGACCGTGTGGCTCCCCCGGAAAAGGGAGTTCGTTCGTTGTTCGCCCTGGGAGAACCGGCCCGCTGGCGGTGGCGCCTGCAACCGCCCGCATCATGGGACCCGCGGGTCATCGAGGAGGATGAGCATGTCTCAGTGCTCTTCTGCACCTTCAGTGATCTGGGGGGCGAGCGGATCTCCCGCCACATCGATGTCTACCGGCGGGGCAGCTGTCAGTTTGAGTCCGTAGTCGATGAACTGGCGAGGAAGGGGGTAAGGCCGCTGTTCTAGGGTTCTGCCGGGAAACGGCCGCGTTTCTGCCGGTAGTCGGCGAAAAACTCCTCTATGGGGATGGATTCCCGCTTGAAGTGGTCGAACACTCGCCGCCCCCACCCGATTGCCTCCGGTGAGGAAATCGCCCTGAGCCGGCTGGCGCTGAAATTCACCCCGTCCCGGACATACAATTTGAGGACGAAGAGCGAATCGGTCACCGTCAGCGCGATGCGGACAGGGCGGGGAGATACCCACATCCTTAAATTCGGGTAGAGGCCGTAGTGCTGCGTTTTTTCGACGTACGGTTCACGAAAGAGGATACATGCGGTTTCTGCAGGGTATACCATCTCAACCGGTGTCCCTGCCATGATCACCCTGGCATATTCCTCGCTCAGCCGCGGCGATGCCCATCCAGAAACACCGTAGATCCATTCCGCCCGTGCAACGAAATCAAAGTAGAAGTTCAAATTCTCAGCAATGTTTTCCGGCGTATCATCATTGATCTCAACATCGATAAGATCGCAGAGTGAATCAAGGGCACACTCGGGGAGATCACCGATGGCATGGCCGTTCCAGAACTCCTGCTGCAGCTTCAGCAGGGCGGCGGTCATGAGAAACGCGTGGCCCCGGGAGACGATCGCTTCTCCCTTCCGGGAAAGTAAGAATAGGTGGTTTTTCCAACAATCAAGCCATCCTCGAGAAGTCTCCTGAGCTTTGGCCTGAGCGTCGAGGACCTGTTCCCGCACAGTTCACGAATTCTCGAACGGTTTGTGGTACCATGATGGAGCAGGAGCAGAACCTGCATCGAGAGCCGGGAGAGAAAGATGGAACGGAAAACGTCATACTTTGAGTCCAGCAACCGAAAGGTCGGTATCCGGCAATCAGATTCGGGTGGTGCACGGGCAAACTCGAGGCCTGTGGCACTGCACGCCTCAAGCACCTCATGGATTTTGCTGGCAACGATCCTCCCGCAGTTCGTCACCCTGATCGATCCTTCCCCCTCTTCAATGAGTCTATTTTCTTTCAGCACGTGAAGTTTGGAGAGCACGGTGGAGGAAGAACACCGCAGGGTATCAGAGAGAATTTTCTTCGTTTTCGGGCCATCCGCGAGTGTGATGAGCAGTTTGAGGCCGATGTTCGATCAGACCAGTGACTGCAGTTCTGTGAGACCAGAATGATACCGGGAAAGATCTGCCAGAACAACGCACAATAGCGCTGATTGATTTCTATTGAATTATTTTTTGGTTTGGATGGCACACCGCGAGGCGCTGCCGCTCCCCGCAATCCAGGAAAGGTGCAGGGTGTCCATCGGTAGCATGACGTCAGGAGGGGCGCGTTCACCTCTTCCGCGCCTATCCCCCCGTCTCCAGCAACTCGATGGCCCTCGCGGCCTTGGCCTGCAAAAGGCCGTTCCCCTGCTCACGGAAGGGCCAGATGGCATCCACGATGCCTGGCTTCCGGGTCGGCGCCCGCATGCCGATGTGGGTGAGGCTGACGATGGCCCAGCTCTTCACGAAGAGGTTGTCGTCCTCGGCGAGGAGATGTTTGAGGGTGCCGATGACCCTGTCGAGATCCTCCCGTTCCACGGGAATCTCCCCGAGGATCATGGCCATGTGCAGGCGAACCATGGGAACCGGATCCGAGCGGGCAAATCGGGTGATGGTGGGGATGTAGCCGGCGAGGAGCTCGGGCCGGGAGGCGGCGATGCGCTCCATGGCATGAGCGGTCTTGGCCCGGATGATGTCTTCGGGGTCGTTAAGCCCTTCGACGAGCAGGGGGAGGCGCTCGTGATGGGCGAGGACCTCCTCGACCGCCGCCTCGGCGTCCTTCGCGGTGGTGGGGTCCGGGGTTATGTGCTGAAGCACGACGTTTTCGGGTGACATGGTGAGACTGAGCAACCTGAGACGACATAAAGATTGGGGGGCGTATGCGCACCGCCGGCCCCCGCCCCCCGGCAAACCCCGCAATTACCCCTTTCGTGTTGTCCGTGACCAGCGTTCGCGCAACGCTTATATTTCATTTGTATAACGTATTCATAAGCAAATTTCTTTCAAATTTACAATTAAGCGGTAAAAATTTGACAGATTTGAACTCGAATGGGAAAATAACGCCAGAAGCGATGATGGTTGATGAAAAAGGACCCGATTTCTAAAAAAACCTCAAATGGCCACAAAAAACCGAATCGAGGGCATAAAACTCTCGGACCGGTGGGGAGGCTGGAGGAACATGTGCAGCCGGAATGGTGGCGGGATATCTTTTCCCCCCTCTACCTCAAGACTGACGGCGACGTGGTGGACGATGCGAGGATCACCGCCGGGGAGGTCACCCACCTCTGCGGGGTACTGGACCCTGCCCCGGACGCCCACATCCTGGACTGCTGCTGCGGCCAGGGGCGCCACACCCTCGAGCTGGCCCGCCGCGGGTATACGGTGGAGGGGCTGGACCGCTCCCACTACCTCATCCAGAAGGCCCGGGCTGCCGCCCGTAAAGAGAGACTCCCGGTGCGCTTTCGGGAGGGGGACGCCAAACAGCTACCCTACCGCCCGGACACCTTCGACGTGGTGGCCGTGCTGGGCAACAGCTTCGGCTACTTCGAGACCGTGCAGGAGGACCTGCAGGTGATCGCCGGGATCCGGCGGGTGCTCAAGCCTTACGGCAGGATCGTGCTCGATCTCGCCGACGGGGGCTATCTGCGGGAGCACTTCCAGCCCCGCTCATGGGAGTGGATCGACACCCGGCTCTTTGTCTGCCGCGAGCGGGAGCTCTCCGTGGACCGGCAGAGGCTCGTCTCCAGAGAGGTGATCTGCGACATCGAGAAAGGGGTGATCGCCGACCAGTTCTACGCCGAGCGCCTCTATACCAGGGAGCGGATCGCTGATCTCCTGGAGAAGGCGGGTTTCTCCGATGTCGCCGTCCACTCCTGCGAGACCCGCTCCACCCGCAACCAGGATTTGGGGATGATGGCGCAGCGGTTCCTGGTGACCGGGGTGGTGAAGAAGGAGTGGACGCCGGTCAAACCCCGGGGGGCGGCCCAGACCCGCCACATCACCGTGCTGATGGGTGACCCCCGGAAACCCGATCCGGTCAAGCCGGACGGAGGCTTCGACGAGGACGACTTCCATACCATCGACCAGCTGAAGGCGGCCCTCGCCGGGCTGAAGGGCTACCACTTCTCCTTCGTGGACAACCACGACACCCTGATCGCCGACCTGCAGCGCATGCGGGTGAAGCACGACTATGTGCTTAACCTCTGCGACGAGGGGTATGCCAACGACGCCCTCAAAGAGCTCCACGTGCCCGCCGTACTGGAGATGCTCGGGATCCCCTATACCGGGGCGGGGCCCCAGGCGCTGGCCAAGTGCTACGACAAGTCCCTGGTGCGGGGGATCGCACGGGAGCTGGGGGTCCCCGTCCCCCCAGGGATCTTCGTCCACCCCTGGGAGCGGGTCTATGACGTGCCCTTCGGCTTCCCGGTGATCATCAAACCCAACTGCGGGGACTCCTCCATCGGCATCACCCAGAAGAGCGTGGCCTGGACGGCTGAGGAGCTGAGCAACGCCATCCTCACCATCCGCTCCCAGTTGGGGAGCGACGCCTCCCTGCTCGTGGAGGAGTTCTGCACCGGCAAGGACATCACCGTCGGGATCATCGGCAACCCTCCCGCCCCCTGCACCGTGCTCCCGGTGATCGAGGAGGACTACTCCTCGCTCCCGCCCGGACTGCCCCGGATCTGCGGCTACGAGGCCAAGTGGATCCCCGAGTCGCCCTACTGGAACCTCTCCTCGAAGCCCGCGGATCTCCCCCCGGAGACGGAGAAGCTGGTGGTCCGCTGCTCCCTGCTCCTCTTCGAGCGGCTGGGGTGCCGGGACTACTGCCGCTTCGACTGGCGGCTTGACGCCGCGGGCCAGCCCCGGCTCCTCGAGGTCAACCCCAACCCCGGCTGGTGCTGGGACGGGCACCTGGCCAAGATGTCGGTGCTGGCCGGCATCTCTTATGCCGGAATGCTGGGGATGATCCTGGCGGCTGCGGAGAGCAGGCTGGGCATGGCCCCATCGATGGCGCCCGCGGTGGAGACCGAGCCTGTGGCAGTGGAGGCGGACTCCCTCCCCTGAGTGCGGCAGGTCGCCGGAGCAGCCGAAACAGAGAGTGCAACAGCCCTCCTTGCCCCCGCGGCAGGGGGTTCAGCTGCGCTCTCGCCGTGACGGATGAATACCTCACAAAATGACTCCGATATAGAAAATACTCCATATATAAAGTCTAATTTGGAATTTAAGGCCTATTGTGCACCCATATGCTATTTACTCATAAATAATCATCCCATACCAGATTTCAAGAAATACGCGCAATGCAAAGTCATTTTAACAGCATATATACTCCCGGATCCCGGATTCAGCGATAATCGATTTGCAAAAGCTTTATATCTCGAATATAAGACCTTTTTTATTCAAACGATGGGATCAGATCACTTTATATCCATATTGTTCGCCATATCGGCGGCGTTTGTCTTCGCCGTGAGCATCCCCTGCTCCAAGTGCATGCTTTGCGGGGTGACCCCGCTCACCCTCGCCGGGCTGATCTATCTCGGGGCCGGAGCGGGGATGGCGGGAGTGCTGGGACTTGCCGCCGCCGCTCGCAGGCCCTTCCGGGGCCCGGCCATCTCCCGGGCCGACCTGCCCTGGCTTGCGGGCTCGGTGCTCATCGGATCGGTGGTCGGCCCGGTCCTGCTGCTGTGGAGTCTCGAGCAGACCTCCGGCACGACCGCCTCCATGCTCCTCTCTTTTGAAGCAGTGGCCGCCGCCCTCATCGCCTGCCTGGTCTTCGGGGAGCTGATCAGCCGCCGGGTCTGGGTGGCCCTCGGCTGCATTACCGCCGCCTGCCTGGTCCTCTCCTACGCCCCGGGGAGCGAAACCGGGATCTCTCCCGGTGCCCTGGGGGTGCTCGCCGTGGCGGTGCTCTGGGGATTTGCAGCCAGCATCAACCGTCGCCTTTCGGCCTGCGAACCGGGACGGGTGGTGGTGGTGAAATGCCTCGCTGCAGGCCTGATCATGCTGGGGGGCGCAGCCATGGCCGGCGAATACCTCCCCCCTGCCTGGACCGTGCTGGCGGCGATTTGCATCGGGTTCGTGGCCTATGGGCTCTCCAACCTCTTCCTCCTGCGGGCGCTCAGGGGGCTGGGGGCGGCCCGCACCTCGTCCCTCTACGGCATCTATCCACTGCTGGGCACCATGCTTTCCGTAACCCTGCTGGGAGAGGTGCTGGACCTGCTCGCCCTCGCCGCCCTGCCGGTCATGGCCGCCGGTGTTGCCCTGATCATCACCGAAAAAGGGAGTGACACGACCGATCCGGCTTCTGTCCGCAGGAACAGTCCCCTGCACTTCCCCCTCCCTGCATTCCGCATCCCCTTTCTCCATCCTGCGGTACCGGGCTTCCCCGTCACCGCCGTGCCCCCACGCACGGATGACGACCCCCTGAACTGAGGGGGGCCTCGACCGTCCGCGAGCTATAACTACCACCATCGCCGAAGCTCTCCCGATCGTGCATGAACAGCGCTGGCTGGCGGTGGCTGATTTTTGGCGCCCTTATCCTGGCGGTCGTAATCAGCGCCCTCTGTATCGAAGACCTCCCCGGCGGGGGAGACTCGCGGGTCGAGGAACTGGCGACCAAAGAGGTGCGGGAGTATGAGGGCGAGGACCTCTCCTCCATCACCGATTTTCGGGAAAATTCTATAAAAGGGCCGCAGGAGGTCCCCATCGATGAGTACCGCCTGGCGGTGGGAGGCCTGGTGGATGAGCCCCAGGAGTACCCCTACGATGACCTCCTGGCCCGGTTTCCGCACTACTCCAAGGTGGTCACTCTCTACTGCGTGGAGGGCTGGGACGTCACCATCCTGTGGGAAGGGATCCTGGTCAGCGATATTCTCGAGGCATCGGGCGTGGCGCCGGACGCCAACACCGTGATCTTTTACGCCTACGACGGCTACTCCACCTCCCTGCCCCTCGCTTACATCAGGGAAAACGACATCCTCCTGGCCTATGCCATGAACGGGGTCACCCTGCCCCCGGAGCGGGGCTACCCCTTCCAGCTGGTGGCCGAGGACAAATGGGGGTACAAGTGGATCAAGTGGGTGACCGCCATCGAGGTCTCCGACGACGCCTCCTACCGGGGCTACTGGGAGCGCCGGGGGTATGCCAACGATGCGGACCTCAACGAGAGCTTCATCGAATAGCGGTGGGAGGAGGGACGAGGCGGGTGCGGGGGGAAGCACCGGACCGTTCCCCTATAGCGCCACGGCCGCATTCCTTGCATACCGGTGAACGCGCCATGAACACACGACGCGTCATGCTCGCCACTCTCCTCGACGGCGGATTCTCCGGGGGCTGGTCCTTGTGGTCTTCGGAGCCATCTACGGCATCATCACCGGCGTGGCGGCCACCCTTTTTGCCGGGCGAGGCGGGCTGCGGCTAATCGATCGAAAACGATCGGAAGGGATCGATCCCCTTCCCCCGGTGCTTGTCGAGGTGCATCCGCACGTCGGCGTAGGTCTTGGCGACCAGAAAGAAGAGCAGCACCCAGACCGTGGCGTCGATGCCGGCGACCATGAGCACCATGGTGGCGAACCCGCCCACCATGATGGTCAGGTGCATGGGCATGATGCGATAGTAGGGTGCCACGATCAGTTCCTTGAGGTAGTCGTCGGTGAGCCGCTCAACCCTTTGGTGGTGGAGAAAGGAGTAGCAGTGGTTGGCGAAGAAGAGCCCGCAGGCGAGGAGCACCGCCGGGTCGAAGATGCGGCCCTCCAGCATCCCGAAATCGACCAGAAAGGAGAGGTAGCCCCAGTGGAACAGCCCGTAGTGGAGGGCGAAGAACCCGGCCATCAGGAACTTGCCGTAACCGATGAACCGCGCCATATCGCCGAGGTTCGCCCCGGCGACCGCGGCATGGGCGCTCACCAGCCCGGAGAGCTGCCCGGAATCGAGGCTGAGGAGGGAGAAGGCGGTGAACAGCCCGATGGTCACGCTCTGGAACCAGTAGATGAAGAGCACCGCCCCGAGGTCCCAGTGCTCCACGAGCGCCAGAACGATGGTCACCACGTTGGCGGCGACCAGGGAGAGCAGGGGGGTGGACACCGGCATCCTCACGGGGCACCCCTTCCTGTAGGCGGGGGACTGCTGCGCACCTGATCACCGCCCCCCGGCACCGCCGCCGCCGAATCCTCCGCCGCCCGAGGAGGAGGTGAAGGTACCCACCGCATGGAAGCCCACGACGAGGTGATCGCGGGTGACGAATCCCGCACTGCAGACATCGATGTGCAGGGCTTCCATGGCGTCCTCTACCTTCTCGCCCACCCCCAGCGCCGTGCCGTAGACCAGCCACTCGCCCCACATGGGGAGGTCGGCGGCCCCGTACTTTTTGATCTGCGCAAGGTCGGAGAGGAAGCGTGCGAAGGCATCCCACTCCAGCTTCTGCCGGTAGAAGTCGCCCTTCCAGGTGCCGAAGAGGGTGGCCGGGAAGTGCCAGGCCACCGCACCCTGGATAAGGGCCACCGCGGCGAGCAGCACCGCCGGCATGACCAGGTTGACGGTGTCGGGGTTCCAGACGATGAGAAGGATGCCTCCCACGAGAAGTGCACCGGCGGTAATGGGCAGAGGGGCAAGACGAAAACGCCCGCCGGTGCCGTATTTCGCCGATATCCGCTTGTCACCACCCTCGATCAGACGCTGCAGGCGTTTTTCGTACCTGACCACCTGGATGCGGGCACCCGGGTTTCTGCCGGCTTTCTTCGCCAGCGCCTCCAGGTCACCGGTGTCCAGGTGGGCGGCATTCCCCGCAGCCTCCCGGAGAAAGCCGACCACCCGTCGCTCGTAGGAGTCCAGCCCCTCCTCGTCGATCACAGTGATGATCAGTCCTTCACCGTCGGCCTTTTCGGCCAGAAGGATTTTGGTGCGCCGGTGGAGGTCGAGCAGGGTGGCGTAAAAGCCGTTCTCGTCCCGCTGGTAGGCACAGCCTGAAAAGACCAGATTCGCCTTCCAGGGGGGAAGATCAGGGTCGGGGATAAAGGAGAGGTAGCCGGGCACGGTCGCGTCCTGCTCCCGCCCGAAGGCGTAGTGGATCCCGGCGAGGAGGAGGGGCACGGCCAGCACCAGCAGGAAGGCGAGCACCCCTACCAGCGATCCGGCTGCAAAGGGCACGCTGTAGAGTGCGTTTTCCGCAGCGAGCCCCGCCCGGACGCCATCGGCGGGCTCGGGAAAGCCCTCCAGCATGGCGGCTGCTGCCGGAGAGAGCAGCAGCTGGAGAGCCAGGGGTTCGTCGGCAGGGGAGGCGCCGGTAATGACGATCCGATCGCCATCGGTGGCGACCTGGTAGGTAGCCGGGTGGACGTAGACCTCCTCGGCCATTCCCACGGGAAGGGTCACCTCGACGGTGCGGTAGGGGACGTGATCGTCCATGAGCAGGAGGTCGAGCCGGGCGTACTCGCCGTCGGCGGCCAGCGGGGGGTGGAGGCGGAAGGTGTACTCCACGGCGTAGCGGCCGGCGGCAAAGTAGGCGGGGTCGTAGATCCCTACCTCATTGCGCTCGGCGAGGAATTTCACCCCCTCCCGGGAGGCTTCGCCGGCGGCGTCCCGGAAAAACACCTCCCCGAAGGCGTCCATGGCATATGGTATGGACCCATCTGGGCCCTCCATATCGATGAACTGGATGTGCGGCCACGTGGCTTCGCCGAGCGTGAGGCGGTCGTCCCAGCTGCGGTAGAGCATCCGGTAGGTGTGATCAGACTTGACCTCGTAGACGTAGTGCTCAACGAGGGTTCCGTCCGGCATGAGCTCGGCGCGGTAGGAGTCGACGGCCAGGTCGCCTTCAAAGAGGGATCCCCCGAAATGGGAGAGGGCGAGGGCGGCGAGAGCGATGGCGAGCGTGATGGCAACAAGTTTGAGAAGTTCGCGTGATTCGTGCATTGGGCGGTGCGTCCCCCGGAGCGCGTCGGTTACGCGTAACTTAGGGAGATGGGCACAAAGGTCATCCGGTTTATTCAGCCGAGAAGGTCGAGCGAACGCCTCGCCCGCGATCGGATGATGGCGCTTGGATCCTCGGCGAGCGGACGGATCCCGGAGAGAATGGCCTCTTTTCTGTCCGGGTTGCACCGTGCGATCTCGGTGAGGCTGACCACGGCCCACCGGCGGACGAGCACGCTTCTTTCGTGGAGCATCCCCAGCAGAACGGTCATGTCCGCCTCCATCTCCCCGGCCGCGTAGGGGATGCTCCCCAGAATCACGGCATAGCGCCAGCGCACCACGGGCACAGGGTCATTGCCGGCCAGCTCGATAAACCGGGTGGTGAGGGGGCGCACCAGTTCGGGGTCGGCACAGGCGATCCGCTCCATGGCGTGGGAGGTGCGGGCACGGATGCGGTCATCGGGATGCCGCATTCCCTCGGCGAGCAGGTGCAGCAACGCGGGCGCCGCGAGGACGTCGGCGGCAACGTCGGCGGTGGCCCCGTCCGGGCGGCGATCCCCTTCGTCCAGGCGCGCAAGCAGATCATTCATTGCCGCACGCCCGGCCGGGAACCTGGAAAACAAGTTTTCTGCCGCAGTCCGGGACGCTGCGTGCGGTGTCTGCGATCGGTGCGCCGGCATGATCCGCCGGGCAGGGATGGTGGGGTGTGCATGGATCTCCTTACCCATCCTCTCCCCACACAAAACAAAAGAATTGCGGTTTTTCTGCGATGAACACCTGTAATATCGCTTAATTATCCACATGACCGGGGAGAATGCGCAGGCGGCGTCCCCGGTCAGGCCGCCGCGGCAATTCCCAGCGCTGCGGGGATCCCCCGGCCCCAGGCGCGGATCCGGTCCCAGTTGCGGTTGTCCTTCACCCGGTCCCTGCCTCCCAGCCGGACGAAGAACCCAACGACGGGGATGCTGCCCGGGTCGAACCGCCCCCCGAAATAGGCCACGTCCCGAAGCGTGACATGTGATTTCACCCCTTCGAGCGCCTTGTTGGCGTTCTTTAGGTCTTCGGGCCCCGGCTCGCCCAGGCTGGATCCGGAGACAAAGGCGACAACCGGCTTTGCCTTCAGGGCCTTTGCGTGGCGTTCGATAAATTTCGGCATATCTTTCAGCAGGTGGCCGGCGTAGAGGGGAGCGCCGATGACCACCCCCGCGTAGAGGGAGATATCAGCCACGGTCCCCGCGGGGCGGGCGTCCGCCTCGAACCCCTCCTCGCGGACGGCTCCGGCGATGGCCTCGGCAATCTCCTTTGTGGCCCCGTATCTGGAGGCATAGGCGATGAGGATCTTCTCGGGCATGGGCAATCGGACATGGTATAGGCGTGGCGGCTTATCAAAGGATGGGCTTGCAGGGGCGCCGGGTACGGCGTGTACACACTCGCCCACTTGCGTGCATACCGGCGGGGAGCGGCCGCCATCCCCCAAAGGGAGGACCGGCTGGTGGAGTTCGCCGCCTTCGCCGGCCACCTGAGCCGCGAGGCCATACTGGTAACCGCCCCCCGTTTCCGCTGCCGCGGCGATCACCAGACAGGGCTTTGTTGAGGGCGGGAACCTGGAAATCGATTATGATTTGATGCTGAAACGGGGGGCAATGAGGGGGTTCATATCGGGAGCGTCGCATGTGAGGAGGACCTTCACCTCACCCGTTTCTTCGCCGCAACGGCAGTGGCGGCCAGGCCGATGGGAATATTGAGGTAGAAGAGGAAGAACCGCCAGAGGGCCACGAAGACGCCCAGCGCCGAAGAGGGAACGATCAGGCGGTAGATGGAGGCGGCGGCGAGCTCGGCCACCCCCGCCGAGCCCGGGGTGAGGGGCAGGGTCTCCACGAGTGCGATGACCAGCTGGAAGAGAAAGGAGCGCAGAGGGAAGGGGGGAAGACCCAACCCCATGAGGAGCACAGAGGCGATAGAGAACTCCGCGGTCCAGTAGCCGAGGGTACACGCAAACCCCGCACCCAGCCAGACCCTGCCCCTGCCGGCGAGCAGGGAGACGGCGTGGTTGAGGGCGTCGATCTCGTGGTTCACCCGCGGGACGAGCGGAGAGGCGGATTCCGCCGGGACGGCATGCATCCGGCGGGCCCGCAGCCGCTGCCAGCGGTAGAGCACCCTCTCAGCGATCCGCTTCAGCATCGCCGGGTGGGAGGCGAGGTAGATGAAGGTGAATGCCAGGCCCATGAGCAGGGCCAGGGCGATGAGGAAGGTGTTGAGAAACAGCGGCGATATCCCCCGCAGGGCGAAGCCGAGGAAGAGGAAGGCGATGACCGTGAGAGCCGTGAAGGCGAAACCGTCGAGCACCCGCTCCATGACCACCACTGCCGCCGCATCCCCCGCCGAAAGGGGCCCTTCGGTCAGCTGCTGGATGCGCACCGGTTCGCCCCCCATCTTGCCCGGGGTGACGGCACCGGGGATGAGGTTGAGCAGCACCGCGTTGAGGGCAAGAAGGTAGGGGACGCGGGTGCCGATACCACGGGAGAGCACCCTGATGCGCAAACCCCAGATGTTGAGGGACAGCAGCCGAAGGGCGAGGGCAAGGAGCAGGATTGAGGGGTGGAGGGACTGCAGGTAGGGAAGGGTGTGTTCATCCACGGTGCGCAGCAGGAGGAGGGTTATGATGCCTGCGCTCAGGGCAAACGAGATCCAGATCCAGCGTTGCTTCTGCTCCATGCGATACCGGTGCTCCTTTGTTTCGCCCGAAAATTGCGGGAATGGTCGCTGAAGGCGGCGAACACCTGCGAACAGGCGCTGGGCGGTGGGTGGACAGAGGCAGACGAGGGCAGGGCACGCATCGACGCGAACGATGATGAAGGTTGCTGCCCGGAGAGGGCGACCCTTTTTTCGTGATGCCGACCAGATATCTCCCTGGTGATGACCCGCTATCGCGCACAGGACGTGCGCACCGCCGCCGACGTCCTCGGGCTCGGGAAGAAGGCAAGCCTGCACGAGATCAGGGAACGCTACGTCGCACTGCTCAAGGATTGGCACCCGGATACGGGCCGCGGCGATCCGGCACGGTGCCACGAGATGACCATCCGCGTCGTGGAGGCTTATCGGATCCTGCATGACTACTGCACGAACTACGAATTCTCCTTTGCCGGGGATGAGATCAGGGAGCAGAAGTCTGCCGAAGAGATCTGGCGGGAACGGTTCGGCGATGACCCGATCTGGCACTAGGCCATGGGAGACCTTCGACCGCCACGCTAGGGCGTACGACCGCTGGTTTGCCGCCCACCGGGAGGTCTACGCGGACGAATTAGCGCTGCTGCGCCGGATGCTGCCGCCGTTCGAGCATGGCGTCGAGATCGGGGTGGGCACCGGGCGCTCGGCCGTCCCGCTGGGCATCACCCTCGGGCTGGAGCCCTCCCCGGCCATGGGGCGGATGGCAAAGCACCGCGGCCTAGAGGTGGTGGGCGGGGTGGCGGAGCACCTCCCCTTCTGCGAGGCCTCGTTTGATTTGGTGCTGATGGTGACCGCCATCTGCTTTTTTTGCGATGTGCAGCGTGCGTTCGCCGAGGCGTGCCGTGTCCTCGCCCCGGGCGGCAGCCTGGTGCTGGCGTTCATCGACCGCGAGGGAGAACTCGGGAGGGCGTATGCCGCAGCGCGGCGGACCTCGCGTTTTATGAGGCACGCCCGCTTTGTTTCGCTCGATGAGGTCCAGGCCATGCTGGATGCGGCGGGGTTCCGGGTGCGGGCGGTGGACGCACTTGAAAATGGGTTTGTGGTGTGCAGAGCGGAAAAAGAGAGATGATCGTCAGATCACGTCCTCGGGCGCAGGATCGAAGCGATCGATCGCCTCGCTGCCCACCTGCGTGAATGCATGAATTGAGGCGATGGTTCACCGCACCTGCTGGCAGGACCGTCAGGTATTTAGGGCTGGGTGGGCCACTCCTTTTCATGGACGAGACCACAGGACTCGTCGGGCTCAAGGTCCGCTACCCCCGCACCGGCACGGAGGGGACGATCGAGAAGGTAGCCGAGATCGAGGGGCACCTGTTTGTCGGCCTCGACACCACCCACCTCCTCTACCGTATCGACCAGGTCATCCCCGTGGAGAAATTCAGGGAGAAGCGGGAAGGCATCAAACAGAGCATCGATGAGATCCTTACCAAGGAGAACATCAGTTCCTCAGACGAGATCCAGGAAGCCTTCCGCCGCTGGGACGGGGAGTGCGGCGGATAATACCATTTTTCTGCAATCTCATCCAAGCAGCCCGATATTGCCCACGTGCACCCGCTCGAGGTGCTTCTTTGCCGCGGCCAGGCATGTCTCCACCTGGCTTTTCGGGGTGATGGGGAGGTCCCGCATGGCGAAGTCGGGATGAAAGACCAGCAGCGAGTAGGGGATCGAGGAGTCGATTGCGGCGATGAACCGGGCGATCCCCCCCACTTCGACGGCATCCACGTAGCCGGGCACCAGCAGGGTGGTGGCGGTGAGCGTGTCCGGCTCGGTGAGGATGCCCGCCACCCGGGCGAAGTTCTCGAACACCCTGCGGTTGTCCTGCCCGGTGAGGGCGATATGCACATTGGGGTGGTGGGCTTTGAGGTCGAACTTCACCGTCCCCCCGGTCCGCTCGGAAAACCGCGCCGCCTGCTCTACCAGGCGCGGGTTGCCCGCCCCGTTCCACTCCCAGCAGATGTGCACCCCATACTCCGATTCCGCCGCCACCCTCCGGGCCACCCGCAGGGCGAAGGGAAACTGCGGCTCAGGCGACCCGCCGAAGAAGCAGACGCAGCGTACCTGCGATCTGAGCGCTCTGCGGACCAGGTCGTCCTCCGCAATCACCGGCGCTCCCTCCACACGCTTGTGCTGGGCGTTCTGGCAGTAGAGGCAGTCGAAGTTGCAGCCGTAGAAAAAGACCGCCAGGTTGTAGCCCTCCTCGCGGGAGCCAGCGCAGAACCAGGCAGCGCAGCAGTTGGTGGGGAGGGGGTCGCGGTAGGCGTATGCCAGGGCGGTGCGGGGCGGAAAAAGGGTGTCCATGCGGCCGTCCAGGTTGCGCCGCACCCCGCAGTAGCCCCACTCCCCCTCCCCCATAATGCACTCGTTGGCATCCAGGGTGCAGCGCACACCGCCGGGGGTGCGGGGCGGGATTTCGGGCAGATCGAGCGCACGCCGCAGCTGCCGGTGGGGCGCCGTGAGCTTTGCAGGGTCATCGAGGGCGCGGAGGCAGTCGGCGCACAGACCGATCCGGTCGGCGGCAGGGCGTCTGCCGCAGGCGGCACACGGTTTCATCGTGTGCACTACCACTCCTCGCACAGGATATACTTTATGATAGTCGGGGAAGAAGAGGAGATCAATGCACAGCCAGCATCAGCAGGCCACCCTGCAGGAGGAGATGGAGCGCCCGGAGCGCTACGACGACCTTCTGCAGTGCTGCCTGCCCAATTACGCCATCTTCTTCGGGACCGTCGCCGAGTACCTCCCCGCCGGCGAGGTGGATATCCTGGAGCTGGGCAGCGGCACCGGCTGGCTCACCCGCACCCTCAGGGAGGCCAACCCCGACGCACACGTCACCGCCATCGACCGCAGCCCGGCGATGATCGCCCTGGCCCGCCGCAAGCCCGAACTCGGGGCGGTCACCTTTCTCGAGGCCGACATCAGGGCACCGTGGCCCGGCGGCGCCTTCGACATCATCGCCGCCACCATGGTCCTCTTCGGCCTCTCCATTCCCGAACAGGAGGAGATCCTCCGGCGGAGCGCGGCAACGCTGCGGCCCGGGGGGCGGCTCATCGTGGGCGACGCCTTCCTCCCCGAGTCCCCCTGGGAGGAGGGGATCTACCGGGCGCACTGGCGGGAGTACATGATAGAGAGCGGCGTGGATCGGGAGGAAGCCGACGCCATGATCGCATCGAGGGACGATATCCTGCACCAGATCCCCACTCTGGCAGTATTCCGGGACATGCTCAAAGACGCAGGCTTTTCCCGGGTGCTCGTCCCCTACTGGTACGAGCTCTACGCCGTGGTGGTGGCATTCATCTAATCCTGGTCCCGCACCGCCCGAAAGAGCGAACCCACGCGCTCTGCCTTCCCCATGTCCACCACGTCCTCAAGGGCCGCCCGCAGATCCTCGTCGGCAACCCTGATCCCGAACCGGGCATCGAGCTTTGCCTTGATCTCCTCGAAAAATTGTGTTTTTGAGCCCAGCACCCGCTCGACGAACCCCACCAGGTCTTCGTGTACCGCCCAGGGATAGATGATCCACGACCACTCGGTCACAAACTCCGCGAAGTAGTCAGGGGTGAACCGGGAGGTGTCCTTGTGCTGGAGGACCGCGGTGCGCACCTCGCCAGGGCCGAGGGAGGTGACGTGGGCCACGGTGGTGGCCAGGGTGTCGCCGGTATCGGTGACGTCGTCGACGATGAGCACGTCCATGCCCTTAATATCCACGGCGAGGGGAAAACGGACCAGCACCTCCTCTTTTTTATGGGCGGCGATCCCCCAGTGCTCGACCTTCATGCTGGTCAGCATGTTGTGGAGCAGGCAGTCGCAGACCACGCGGGCGGGCACGTAGCCGCCGCGGCCGATGGCGATGACGAGATCAGGGCGGTAGCCGTCCGCCCTGATGGCCCCGGCGAGCTGGCGGGCAAGAAGGGCCGACTCCTCCCAGCTCACCAGGGTGCAGGGAAAGGATTCGCGGAGCATGAATGGGTCACTGATCGAGGAATGGGGTCAGCGCATGGATAAAAGAGTAGGTTTCGGATCACTCCGGCGGGGGGAGCAGCACCTTGACGAAGGGGCTCATGTGGAGCACGCAGCCGAAGTACTCCTCCCGCTCCCCCAGCTCGACGATCTCTGCCATGAGCGGTTCTGCCTCCATCCGTGCTGCGAAACCGGGGTCACGCTTTTGCATCACGGCCAGAAAGCGATACAGGCGCATGAACGGACGGGAGAGGTCGGAGAGCGGTGCGAAATCCCGCAGGTCATCGGCGAGCGTGGAGGTACGGGCGAGATCGGGGTCGAAGTAGACGTAGACTTCGAGGCTGCAGTCGCGTTCCGGCGGGACGAGGGTGCGGATGTCCACCGTCGTTCCCGGGGCAAGGCCAAGCCTGTCGAATACCGCCGCAGCTGGCGGACAGGCCTCTTCCGCATCATGTTCTGGTACCATAGTGCAGATCTTCCGGTTGTCGGTACAGGTATAAAACGGTGCCCGTACGGGGCACACCGCCGTCATGCGGCCACGGCCCTCTGCTGAAGCAGGCGCGCAGCCAGGAGGAATACCACGGTAACCACGAGAAGCACCAGCACGTCAACCGCCGGGCCGAAGAGGGACGCGTGACCGAACCCAGCATTGATGAGATCGACCAGGTAGGTCAGCGGCGAAAAGCAGGAAAGCATCCTGCCCAACCCTCGCAGTTCATACAGGGGGATGAAAATGCCGCTGATAAAGATGAGGGGGAACCTTACCAGGCTGGAGAGCATCATGATAGTTGAGGGGTTGGCCGTCGGGGGAGAGGAGAGCAGGCTGCCGAGCGCCGCAAAACAAAGGCCGCCCAGGACAACCGCCACCGCAAATACCAGTGCATGGACGACCGGTACAGGAATCACGAGCACCACCGCGGCAAGCACCAGCCCCGTGATCAGGATCCCGAACATGCTTCCCGCAACCACATCGCCCGCAATCACCGTTTCAATGGTCACCGGGTAGGTGAGCAGGCGTTCGTAGGTCTTTGCCTGCCGCTCCCACGGGGTGATGAGCGGGCCGACCGATGACGCGGTGAAAAACAGCGTCATGGCAGTGAATCCCGGCAGAAACAGGTCAATAGCTATTTCCCTGCCCATGAAAAAGGCAATGAACAGGAATAACGGGAACAACAGCCCGAATATGAATACGGGGGGTTTCGTATAGTACAATCGGACGTTCTTCTCTGCAACCACCAGGATGCCCCGGAGATTCACCGGCATGCTCATGCATCCCCCCCGGTTAATTTCAAAAATGTCTCCTCGAGGCTCGGTCCGGAGGTGGAAAGAGAGGTTATCGTCAGATCCCGGCATCGCGCAACCTCGGTGAGTTCCTTGATCACGGAATCCGCATCCGCGGTGAAAAACCTCAATTTATCCCCGTATTCAGCAATTTTCACCACGGAATCGGATGCAAACCACTTCGCATCAACGGTTTCGGAGAAGGAGACCTCCACGGACCGTGTCGTATCGGTGGTGGATTTCAGGACTTCCGGTTTGTCCACCGTTACCATCTTCCCCCGGTTGATGATCCCCACGATCCCGCAGATGGTGTTGGCCTCCTCGATATTGTGGGTCGTGAGAAACACCGTCCTGCCGTCCTTTTTGATCTCCCCGATGGTCTCGTAAATCATCTTTTTGCTCTGGACATCAAGCCCCTCCGTGGGCTCGTCGAGAAAGAGAATCCCGGGGTTATGGACGATTGCGCAGGCAATGCTGACCCTCTGTTTCATGCCCTTGGAAAATCGCCTGACCGGATCGTCTGCCCGGTCCGCAAGCCCCATGGTGCTGAGGAGCTCGTCCGCCCGCGTTCTGCACTCTCTGCGGGGGATGCCGTAAAATTTCCCGGTGAGAAGGATATTTTCCCGTGCAGAGAGATCGCCGTAGACAGAACTGTTCTCCGGGATGACCCCGATGTGCTGTTTTGCCTGCACGGGATCCGCGGCAATGTCGATACCGTTGATGTGCACGCTCCCGGAATCGGGCTTCAGCACCCCGGTCAGTATCCGCATGGTAGTCGTCTTTCCGGCGCCGTTCGGGCCCAGAAATCCAAACACCGTCCCACGATCGACGTTCAGGCTGACCTCGTCGACCGCCCGAACACCCCCGAAATGCTTGCATATGCGTTCCGCCAGGATTGCCGCCATATCGTATCCACCCCGTACTACACCGCGTGCCACGTCCGGAATATTAAAAAGTCCGGAATTCCCCTCTGCTGCCACGATGCCTGCAGCAACGCAGGGCGGGGCATCCGGTGAATATGGCATGTCCCTCTCGCCGGCAAGGAACCAGGGAGGCCCGATCAGGGAGATGGGGAAGGGGGTCGCAGCAGGGCGAAGGCCACCGCAAACCCGATCGCGGCCAGGACCACCACGTACGCAAAGACTCCCAGATACTCACCCGCAGTGGTCTTGATGAATCCCGCCAGCTGGGGGCCGGCGATGGCGCCCGCCCCGTAGGCGAGAAAGACCAGCCCGTAGCAGCGGGGGTAGTCGCAGGTGCCGAAGAACCGCCCGGTGGCCGCAGGGGCGAGGGCCAGCCAGCCCCCCAGACATCCCCACAGGACGGCGAAGGCGACGATGTAGGTCGCCTCCCCCGGCAGCAGCCACAGGGCGAGGGCCGCCCCGGCGATGAGCACAAACGAGAGCATGGCGGTGTTCCGGGGATCCAGGCGGTCGGTGAGGGACCCGAAGACCGGCCTGCCGCCCCCGTTGAAGATGGCAAAAAAGCCCACGAGCACGGTGGCGAATGCCGGAGCGATGCCCAGCTCGGTGCCCACCGGCTTGGCGATGGAGATGGCCATCAGCCCTGCCAGGCAGCCGATGAAGTAACAGACCCAGAGCCCGTAGAAGGCCGGGGTCCGCACCATCTGCCCGCGGTTGCACTCGCACGCCACACCTCCCGACGCCGCCCCCGGTACCCACCCGGTCGGCCGCCAGTCCGCGGGGGGGAAAGCAAGGGGCAGGGCGAGGAGGACGATCAGCAGGAGGAAGGCGATGCCGAAGATGCGGAAGGTGGCCATCACCCCCGCAATGGCGATGAGCAGTCCGGCGATATTGGCCGTCAGGAAGGCGGAGAAGCCGAATCCCAGCACGGTCAGCCCGACCGCCAGCCCCCGGCGGTCCGGGAACCAGCGGGCGGAGACAGCCACCGGCACCCCGTAGGCGATGCCGACCCCGACGCCGCCCACGACGCCGTAGACCAGATAAAGCATCTCCACCGAGCTGACCGTGGAGGCGAGCAGCCACCCGAGGCCGGTCAGCACCCCGCCCACGACCGTCGTCTTTCGCGGCCCCCACTCCTCGATGTACTTTCCTGCAAGGGGCATGGTGAAGGCGAAAGAGGCCAGGAACACGGAGAAGGGCAGGAGCACCTCGTTCGCCGAGACCGCCCGGCCCAGCTCGTCGGTGAAGTAAGCGGCCAGCGGCCCCACGAACACGCTCCACGAGTAGATGCTGCCCAGGCAGAGGTTGATGAGCATGCCCAGGATCACGAGCACCCAGCGCCCCCGTTCCGCAGGCATTCCGAACAGTCGCAGCTCCTGCATCGAATCGCTCCGTAAAAGGGAGGGGGATTCACTCCTCCAGCGTGGAGATGTCTCCCGGGTCGATGCCCATCTCCCTCGCCTTCAGCACGCGCCGCATGATCTTGCCGCTCCGGGTCTTGGGGAGGCTCTGGACGAACTCGATCTCGGAGGGCATGGCGATGGGGCCGATGCTCATCCGCACATGGTAGGTGAGGTCGGTCCTGAGCTTCTCGCTTGGCTCATAGCCCAGGCGGAGGATGACGAAGGCCTTGACCGCCTGCCCCTTGACCGGGTCCGGCTTGCCGATGACCGCCGCCTCGGCCACCGCCTCGTGGGAGACGAGGGCGCTCTCCACCTCGGCCGTGCCCAGGTTGTGACCCGCCACGATGATGATGTCGTCCGAGCGCCCCAGCACCATGATGTAGCCGTCCTCGTCCCTGACGGCGAGATCACCGGCGGTGTAGTAGGAGTTGATGCTGTTCCAGTACTCCCGGTAGCGCTCGTCGTTGTTGTGGACCGTGCGCATCATGGCAGGCCAGGGCTCCTTGATCACCAGCAGGCCCCCGATCCCGGGAGGTACCGGGTTGCCCTCCCGGTCCACCACGTCGGCCACCACCCCGGGGATGGGCCGCCCGGCAAACCCGGGCTTCATGGGTTCGCCGACCAGCGTGGTGATCATCTGCATCCCCGTCTCGGTCTGCCACCAGGTGTCCAGGACCGGGCAGGCGGACTTCCCGATGACCCGGTAGTACCACTCGAAAGCCTCGGGGTTGAGCGGCTCGCCCACCGACCCGATGATGCGCAGCGAGTCCAGGTTGGCGCGATCGGGCCACTCCTCCCCGAACTTCATGAACATCCTGATGGCGGTGGGGGCGGTGTAGAAGACCGTCACGCCGAAATCCTCGATGATCCGCCACCACACCCCGGGGTCGGGGTAATCGGGCACCGTCTCGGTGATGAGCACCGTGGCCCCCGCGGCGAGGGGGCCGTAGACTATGTAGCTGTGGCCGGTGATCCACCCGGGATCGGCGGTGCACCAGTGGACGTCGTTTTCCTTCAGGTCGAAGATGTATTTTGTGGTGTAGTAGGTGCCCACCATGTATCCTGCGCAGGTGTGCACGATGCCCTTCGGCGGGCCGGTGGTGCCGCTGGTGTAGAGGATGAAAAGGGGGTCCTCCGCATCCATCACCTCCGGTTCGCAGACGAAATCGGCGCCCTTCATGATCTCGTTGAAATCGACCTCCATCTCCGAGTAGAGCTCCAGCTGGGGGCTGGCGCGGCGGAGGACGACGATGCGCTCGACACTGGGTGCGTTGACCACCGCTTCGTCCACGATGGTCTTGAGGGCCACTCGTTTCCCCCGCCGGTAGCCGACATCGGCGGTGATCACGAGTTTGGCCTTCGCATCCCTGATGCGTGCATTGAGGGCGGATGCCCCGAACCCGCCGTAGACAACGGTGTGCACCGCCCCGATGCGGGCGCAGGCCAGGATGGCGATGATATGCTCGGGGACGAGGGGCATGTAGATGCAGACCGCATCGCCCCTGCCCATCCCCATGCTTTTGAGGGCGTTGGCAAACCGCATCACCTGCCGGTGGAGCTGGCGATAGGTGAGCACCCGCTCGTTCCCGTCCTCCTCCCCCCGCCAGATCAGGGCGACCTTGTTCTTGCGGTCGCCGAGAGCGTGGCGGTCGAGGCAGTTTGTGGTGATGTTCAGTTTGGCGCCGGCAAACCACCGTGCATAGGGGTGGTTCCACTCCCGCACCTTCTCCCAGGGCCGGAACCACTCCAGCTCTCCGGCGATATCCGCCCAGAACTCCTGCGGGTTGTCGAGGAACCGCCGGTAGGCGGTCTCCCATTCGCCCATCCAGGACTGCTCCCGGTAGAACGGGTCCGGCTGAAAGGTCCGGGTCTCCAGTTTCACGTCGAATTTCTCGGACATCAGGGCCACCATATGTTGTGCATTTACACATGGGGTGCGTGATAGATCGTGATAAATATTGAGTCTGCACAACATCTATGCAGTGCATAACAGAGGAGGCCGCAGACCACCCATGACCGTCCAGTTCAAAGAGGCCATCGCCATCAGGGAGCTGCTCAAAGATCATCCCAGGGGCCTGAGCATCACCGAGATCTCCGCCGCCCTGCACCTGCACCGCAACACGGCGTCCAAGTACCTGGAGATGCTCAAACTCAAAGGAGAGGTGGACCGAAAGCAGATCGGCACGGCGAAGAACTACTTTCTCGTCCAGCGGATGCCGGTCTCTGCACTGCTCGCCTTCTGCCACCGCCCGGCCATCATCCTCAATGCCCGTATGGAGGTGGCCATGGTGAACGCCGACGCCCTAGCCCTTCTCGGCTGTCCCCTCGAGGTGCTCTACGGGGAAGGGATCGAAGACCTCCCCTACCCCCTCTTCAAAGACGAAGGACTCATCGCCCGGTGCCGGGAGGCCGTCCAGGGCACCCCGGCGCAGTGTACCCTGCAGACCCCCCTCAGGGGAGCCCGCCATCATTTGCGCCTCCAGCTCATCCCCGCGGTCTTCGATACCGGGAGGGACGGCTGCGCCATCCTCATGGAAGACGAGACGGAGGCACGTGCGGCAGCAGCGGAACGGGATCGCTGGCGGGAGCGCTACGCCGCCCTCACCCGGAACCAGACCGAGTGGATCCTCCACATCCGGCCGGATATGACCATTTTGTTCGCCAACGAGGCCTACCGCCGGCACAGCGGGCGGAGCGAGGAGCAGCTGATCGGATCCGGCTTTCTCTCCCTGGTGGCGATGGAGGGCAGAGATGCAGTGAGATCGGTCCTCGCCACACTGGTCCCGGAGAACCCGGAGCAGTCCCTCGACCTGCGCACCATCCGCCCGAACGGCACCCTTGGCTGGGAACAATGGACGTTTTCAGGGATCTTCGGGCAGGAAGGGGCAATTTCCGGGTACCACGCGGTCGGCCGGGACATCACGGGTCTCCGGCACTGCGAAGAGCAGCTCGAGCAGTACCACCGCAACCTGGAGACCCTCATCGAGAAGCGGACCGGGGAGATCCAGGAGGCGAACAGGACCCTGCTCCGGATGATTGCCGAAAAAGAGGAGGTGGAGCGTGAGCTGCTCTTCACCAGGTTCGCCTTCGATCACGCCTCCGATTCCATCCTGCTCTTTGACCACGAGGGCCGGATCTATAGGGCAAACCGCACCGCAGGCGAACTTCTCGGGTATACCCCCGACGAACTCGGACAGATCACCGTCTACGACGTCAACCCCTCCATCACGCACCCACAGTGGGAGGAGATGTGGCGGGGGGCCCTGCCGGGGAAGCGCGAGCGGACCACCTCAATCCACAGGAGAAAAGACGGGACCATCATTGCGGTGGAGGTTTCCAGGACCTTCGTCCAGTTTGGCGACCGGATGTACTTCTGCTCGATCGCACGGGAATAATGACCGGATCCCGGCACCGGGCGACCCAACCGTTTTATATACCAGTATTCCCATTTTCCCTCAGGGTGACAAACAATGGTCGGAAAATTCGAGGTCTACCAGGACAGGGCAGGAGAATACCGCTTCAGGCTGAAGGCCGCAAACGGACAGATCATCGCCGTCAGCCAGGCATACAAATCGCATGCGGCATGCATCAAGGGCATCGAGAGCGTGAAAGCAAACGCCGCAAAGGCCCCGGTGGAGGAGCTGGCTGAGGCAGAAACACCATCCTGACCGCAGGATGGCCCCGGACGAGGCATTCCACCCTGCAAGAGCCCAATCCGTGGAGAGCTCCGCCCATGATCATTTCAATGCGTTGATATTGCCTGTGCACCTATAGGATCTGCAGACGTTCAAAGTGAGCAGCGGATCCAGATCTCATGAATACCTACCATATCCATACATTTCCACGATGTTCCCGGGGAGGACGTGCGGGTGCGGATTGATTTTCATGTCCACACCAGCCGTTCGCCCGACGGGCTCCATTCACCCCGTGAGACCGTAAAATACGCGAAATGGGCCGGGCTCGACGGTATCGCCGTCACCGACCACAACCGCCTTCTCTCCCGCAGGGAGGCCTGGAACCTGAGCAGGGAGTTCGGCATCCTGGTCATCCCCGGCATCGAGGGGGGGCACATGGCGCTGGAACGCCACTGGATCGGCCTGTGCATCGACACCCTCCCCGCCACCGCCGAGATCGAGGGCGTGCTCAACCATATTGCCGGCGAGGGGGGCCTCTCCATCGCCCCCCACCCCCACTCCTGCACCGGCTATTCCAATTACGCCCTTCTCGGCTTCGACGCAGTGGAGGCATTCAACGGCACCGACCGCCTGAGCAACAGCATGGTCAGGAACACCGCCGGGCTGCCGGAGACGGGGGGCAGCGACGCTCACGCCACCTACATGCTCGGCTACACCTGGACCGAGGTGGAGGACGCGGCAACCGCAGAGGAGGCCGCAGAAATGGTGCGGCAGGGAAGGTGCCGCCCGGCGGGCAGCCTCGTCCCGGCCCACAAAAAGATGCAGTTCTACGGGCGGGCCTTCGTCCGCTACACCACCGAGCGCCCCCAGCATATGTGGAAATCGGTGCAATCCTCGTTTGCTACCTACCAGAATACGATCAAGAACGAGGAGGAACTCAAAGCGGCGCTCTCGGACGAGTGACGCTCATGCGATCCGCCTGATCAGCGCTCCCCCTCCCGCCGCAGGGTCTCCAGCACGAAGCCTTCAAGGCCCCCTGTCTGGTTGGATTCCAGCACCTCCATGTCCCCTGCCGGCCAGTGGATCCGCCAGATCCGGTGCGGCGCCTCGGGAAGGGTGATGTAGGCCCTCCCCACGCGCTCCTCGCCGGCTTCTTTTGTGAACCGCACGTCCCACATTCCCCGCGAATCACCCACGTACACCGACCATCCGGGATTCGCCTCCTCGAATTCCCTCACCCGGGCCCGCACTAGCGCACCCACCATCGCATCGTCGGCAAGATCGTACTCCGCCATCCCGAACCCCCTCTGGGGCCGGATCCTCTATAGAGTCTTCGCCCGATCCCCCCCCATTATGGCGGAGAAGCGCTCATCTGTCATGGAGAGACCATGAAGCTCGGGGTGCTGTGTTCGGGGGGGAAGGACTCGCTCTTCGCCTGCTGGCGGGCGATGCAGCATGAGGAGGTCGCCTGCCTTATCACGGTCGTCTCCCAAAACGTTGAGAGCTATATGTTCCATACCCCCAACATCCGCCTGGCCGCCCTGCAGGCGGAGGCGGCGGGGCTGCCCCTGGTGGAGGTGGAGACGGCCGGCGAGGAGGAGGCCGAGCTCGACGACCTGGCCCGGGCCATCAGGAACGCCGCAGACCGGCACGGGATCGAAGGGGTGGTCTCGGGGGCCATCCTCTCCGTCTACCAGGCCGCCCGCATCCAGCGCATCTGCCGTGAACTCGACCTCTGGTGCTTCAACCCGCTCTGGCACACCGACCAGGAGGCCTACATGGAGGAGCTGCTCGCCGCCGGCTTCGGGGTGCTCGTCTCGGGCGTCTTCTCCGAGCCCTTCGACGAGTCCTGGCTGGGACGGGTGATCGACCGGGCGGCGATCGACGAGCTGCGCACCTTTGCCCGCACCCACCGCATCTCGCTCACCGGCGAGGGGGGCGAGCTGGAGACCTTCGTCTTCGACGCCCCCTTCTTCTCCCGCCGCATCGATGTGGTGGAGGCGGCGACCCACTACAAAAACTTCCACGGCAAATACCTGATTACCGACGCACGGCTGGTGGAGAAATGATCCTCATCGTCGACCTCTGCTACCGGCCCGGATCCCTCTCCGCGTTCGAGTTCGTCGACCCCATCGCATCAATCGTCCGGGAGACGGGAAGGGAGCATTGCGTACGCCACTATACGGCGGTCGATGCGGGTACCGTCGAGAACGCCGATGCGGTCATCCTCTGCGGCACTGCCCTCAAGGACAACGGCTATATCGACCGGATCGCGATGTTTTCGTGGATCCTCGAGTGCGATCGACCGGTCCTTGGCATCTGTGCCGGGATGCAAGTGATCGGCCTTGTCTTCGGGGGAGAACTGGTCAGTACCCCCGAGATCGGGATGACGTCCGTCCGGGTGAGCCGGGACGACCCCCTCTTTGCCGGCACCACGTCTTTTGAGGCGTACGAACTGCACACCTACGCCCTCGACCCGCCCGGCGACCTTGAGGTGCTCGCCGTCTCCGACATATGCGTCCAGGCGGTGCGCCACCGCACGCGGCCTATCATCGGGGTGATGTTCCACCCGGAGGTGCGAAACGAATGGGCGGTGCAGCGGTTTCTGGAGGATTACACACCATAAGCGCGAGGCACAGGCTATCCGGGGGCAGCGTCCCCGCAGCCGGGCCCCTGCCGACAACGCGCCGCCACGCACGGCCGGTGAAGAGCACGGCCACCGCCGCGGTATAATCGGCGAAAAGAGGGAGATTCAGGGAAACGCCCAGCGGGGAATGGCATCCTCGTTGAGGTTGTCGGCCATCGTCCAGAACCACGCCTCCCCGCGGCCCACCCGGAAGATAGCCAGGTACTGCGCCGGGTCGTCCCCCAGCTCCTTTAAAAACGACCGCTCCTCGAGGAGGCGTGCGCGGAGCCGGTCATCGTCGAGAAACTCCACGACTCCCGTCACCCGCAGCATCGTCCCGCCGCCCTGCTCCGCGGGGTTGAAGTCGTAGCAGCAGAGCTCCACCTTGGGGTTTGCCCGCAGCTGCCGGTAGACGTGCTTTTTCTTCCCGGTATGGAAGTAAAACCCGTCCATGTCCGCGTACCACAGCAAAAAGTAGCGCACCCGGGGCTGGTCGCCCTCTGCGGTGGCGAGGGCGCAGATCGGGTTGCGGTTGGCAAAATCAACCACGTCGTGAAACGACATATCATCTCCTCGCACGCCGATTGGCGGAGGGATACAATAAATCTACCGGCTGATAGCGGGTTTGATGTGGGAATACCGCCCACAGATCGGTAATCATTCATCCCCTCCCGCCCGGAGCGTGCCTCTGACATGACCGACTTTCTCCTCGTCGCCGACCGGATCCTGATCCTCACCCTGCTCATCGCCGCAGGCTACGCGTCGCTGCGCACCGGCATCCTCAACAACCGCTCGTTAAAGAGCCTTTCTTCATTCCTGATCAACGTCACCCTGCCCGCCCTGATCATCGTCTCTCTGCAGGTGCCTGTCTCCGGGGACCTGATCCGCGGCGCCGGGGCGATCGTGGCGCTCTCGGGGGTGTACTACGCCCTCTCCCTCGCCATTGCAGCGGTGGTGCTGTTGGTGCTGGGGACCGGGGCCGGCGAGCGGGGGGTGTTCGCCTTCGCCCTCGTCTTCCCCAACGTGGGTTTCATGGGCTTTCCGGTCATCGAAACGCTCTACGGCACTGAAGCGCTCTTCTTCGCGGTGATCTGCAACCTGGTCTTCAACGTGCTGGTCTTCTCGGTGGGGATCGCGATGATGACCGCCGGCGGGGAAGGAAAAGCGCGGTTCGAGCCCCGTCTGCTGCTCAACGCCGGTATCGGCGCCTCCCTGCTGGGGCTGGCGCTCTTCCTCTTCTCGGTGCGGATCCCCTCCCCCCTCTTCGAGGCGCTGGACCTGCTCGGGGGGATCACCACTCCCCTTGCCATGGTCGTGGTGGGGGCGCTGCTGGCCGCCTTCCCGGCGCGGCGGATGGTGGAGGACTGGCGGATCGGGGTTGCCTCGGCGGTCCGCCTGCTGGTCATCCCGGTGGCGGCCTGGCTGGCCCTGCGGCCCCTCGCCGGGGACACCCTTGCCTTTGCCGTGCTCATCACCCTCGCCGCCATGCCCACCGCCGCCAACACGGTCATCTTCGCCGAGGAGTACGACGCCGACGCCCTGCTGGCCTCCCGGATCGTCTTTGTCACCACCATGAGCTCGGTGGTCACCATCCCCCTCCTCACCGGGCTTCTGTTCTGAGGGGCGGAGCGGCGGGTTTTTGCCCTGCGGGACAGATGGAGAGATCAATGACAGAGGCGGAGGTGTTGCGGCGCACCCGGATCGAGGGGGGCTACCTCCTCACCCTGGAGCGGGAGGACCTCTCCCGCATCTACCCTGGGATGGTGCGCTACACGGTGCGGGTGCGCGAGCAGGGGCGGACGCGGGCGGCGTTTCGCACCAACACCTATGAGTACACCCCCCGGATGCCCCTCGATGCGGAAGGTTCGGCCCACGAGACCTATCTGGAGTGGGCCCGGGAGCTCGCCGCAGATCCGGAGGCCTTCATCAGCGCCCGGCAGCCGCTCCCCAGGGTGCGGCCGGAGATCCCCGTCACCGAGGTGCTGGTCATCCAGGGCAGCCCCCGGGCGGGCGGCAACTGCAGCATCATGGCCGACGTGGCGGCCTCGGCAGCGCGGGAGGCGGGCAGGACCGCCCATGTCCTCTTTCCCGACGACCTCTACATCCGGCCCTGCATCGGCTGCTACTGGTGCTACAACTTTGCGCAGTGCACCTTCGACGACGACATGGAGGGGGTCATCGCCGCCATCAGGGGCGCACAGCTCATCGTCGTCTGCTCCCCGGTCTACACCGACACGGTGCCCGCGGCGCTCAAGATGGTCATCGACCGCTGCCAGACCTACCACGCCGAACGGGCGCTCTTCGGCGGCCCGGAAGGCCAGAAAGGACTGCTGCTGGCGGTTGCCGGGCGCACCGGCGAGGAGAACTTTCATTGCGTCCGGAAAGTGGTGCGCGATTTCCTGCGCAACCTGGAGATCGAGCCCTGCGGCGAGGTGCTCGTCGAAGGCATGGACCGGGCGCGGGACGTGCGCACCCTCCCCGGGATCGAGGAGCGGGTGCGGGCGGCAGTGAGAGAATGCCTCGGGGTAGCCGGCACCGTATGCAAGGGGGGCCGGATGGGGGTCGACGCGGGCGCCTCGAAGGTGCAGTTAAGTGGGTTCAACGATACGTTGTAATTACGATTCGTCCGGCCGGCTGCATGGGCACCCGGGGAGGAGCGGAGTGTCGGGGGATTGAAAGATGAAACTCAATTCGTGCAAGAAACGGTACAATGACGGAACACAGCGGTTCTGCTCGCCGGAGGAGACCCTGGAGCGCATCGAGGGCAAACGGGGCGATGCGGGGATCACGCGGATCGCGGATATCACCTCGCTGGACCGGATCGGCATCCCGGTCTTCTCCTCCATCCGCCCGTCTGCGGAAGACGGGGCAATTTCGGTGTACAACGGAAAAGGTTCGACCCCCACCGATGCCCGGGTCTCGGCAATAATGGAGGGAATCGAGCGTTATTCCTCGGAGGTGCATGACCGCATCATGACGGTGGGATCCTACCGCGACCTCTTGGCCACCGAATCCCTCCTCGACCCCCGCGATCTCATCCTCCCGCAACGGGTGGACGGAGTGGCCATCTCCATTCCCTGGGTGGCGGGGTACGATATCGTGCACGACGAAGACCTCCTCGTGCCCGCCGGTGCCGTCTTCCACCCCCTCCCCCGCACTTTCAATCCCCTCTTTCGGACGAACACCAACGGATTGGCCTCCGGAAATACGCTCGAGGAGGCGACCTTCCATGCACTGGCGGAGGTAATCGAGCGGGATGCCTGGTCGGTGGCGGAGGCGGCACGGAATATGGGACCCTCGGTGACGGGCATTTCCGGCGGTCCGGTGGAGGAGATGCTGGCCAAATTCGACCGGGCCGGCGTGGAGGTGATCCTCCGGGATATCACCTCGGATATCAAGATTCCCACCTTTGCCGCGGCATCCGACGATGCCCGGCTCAAAGACCCCGCGCTGCTCACCCTGGGAATGGGGACGCACACCTGTGCCCGGATCGCAATGCTCCGGGCCCTGACCGAGGTGGCGCAGAGCCGGCTGACACAGATCCACGGGGCGCGGGAGGACACCACGGTGGCCGATCTCAGGCGCCGCATGGGGTATGACCGGGTCAGAAGGATGAACCGGCGGTACTACGAATTTGACCGCACCATTGACTATGGCGCCATCCGCTCCTGTGATACCGATGATTTCCTGGATGACATCTCCTGTATGGTTGGAGCGCTCGCACGGCAGGGGCTGGACCGGGTTATCGTATGCGATCTCACCCGCCCGGAGATCGGCACCCCCGTAGTGCGTGTTATCGTGCCGGGACTTGAGGTCTATGCGATGGACGACGAACGGATAGGAGCGCGGTGCAAAGATGCAAACCGTCGTGGTCTTTCTCGGCCCAAGCCTTGACCTGGACGCGGCCAGGGCGATCCTCGACGCCTCCTACCGCCCGCCGGCAAAACGCGGGGATCTCACCGCTGCGGTGGAGAGTGGTGCCGCCGTCATCGGGCTGATCGACGGGGTGTTCTTCCAGGATGCGGCGGTGGGCCACCGGGAGATTCTTTCGGCCCTCCGCCGGGGGGTGCGGGTCATCGGTGCTTCAAGCATGGGGGCGCTGCGGGCCGCAGAGATGGAGAGTTTCGGGATGGAGGGCGTCGGAGAGATCTACCGCCGCTATTCCTCCGGGGAACTGGTTGCCGACGACGAGGTCGCCCTGGTCTTCGACCCCTACACCAGCTGTGCGCTCTCCGAACCGCTGGTCAATATCAGGTACGCCCTGGAACGGGCCGAAGATACTGGCATTCTCGATGGCGGGGAATGCCGGGCGCTCCTTTCCGTTGCAGCCGGGCTGTACTATCCGGACCGGACTTACCGGCGCATTGCCGCAGAGGCGGCAGCCCTTGTCGGGGACGAAGCGGTCAGCCGGTTTATGGCATTCATCGAAGAAGAGAAGCCGGATCTCAAGCGCGAGGATGCCATACGCGCCCTCACCTACCTCCGGGATAGTACGGGCGGCCGATGACGGATCCGCCTCCCGCCGGGGGCGATCCACGATTCCCGTTCGGCGGAGGACTTCATCCGGCGGTGCAGCGCGCTCTCCGACGAGGAGCTCGCCTACCTTGCCGACCGGATCATCAGGGGGGAGGAGAGCGTCTGCTGCATCCCTCCAGGATATATGATGATGTTGTGGATCTCATCGCGGAACGGATCGACAGGAAAACTGCGGAAGGCGTCTATTTCACATGGGAAGCCGATTTCGTGTAGGCACACTCAGGCACCGGGGGAGGGATGCGCATCCTCCCCCACCCAGGTGCCCTTCCCTTCCCGGAACTCCTTCTTCCAGAGGGGTACGCGCTCCTTGATGCGCTCGAGGATCTCTTCGCAGCCCAGAAAAGCCTCCTTTCGATGCCCCGCACCGCACACGATGAGCAGAATGGGTTCCCCCACGAAAAGTCGCCCGATCCGGTGGATGATATCCACGTGATTGAGCTGGTGCTTCTCCGCGGCAGCAGCTGCGATCTCCCGGAGATCGGCGAGGGCGACCTCCTCGAATGCCTCGATCTCCATCGCATCGATGCCGTCGTCCCGGACCACGCCCAGAAAGGTGACAATCGCCCCGGTTCCCGGCATTCGCGCCGCATCGATGGCCGGGGCGGGATCGATGGGGTCGGTGGTAATGGTGATCATCTCGTTACCCCCCTGCCACGGGGGGGAGGAGGGCCAGCTCGTCTCCCTCACCGAGCCGCAGCACGTAGAGCTCGTCCCGATCCACCCTGACCCTGTTGCGCACCAGAATGATGTACGGGTGAATCGCACCGCTCTCGTCGAACAGCGCCTGTCGCTTCTCCTCCGATCCCTCACAGATCCGGTGCAGCGTCTCCGGAATGGTGCTGGGCCCGGATACCTCGAGGGTGGTTTCCGTCCCGAACAGCTCCCCAAACTGGGCGAAAGCCCTCATGCGGATATTCATGCCTCGTTCTCCTCATGTTCCCGGTTGTCCACCGTTTCCGGCATGCTGCAGACGCACCGGGGATCCCGGGCGATGAGCACCTCCTCGGCGAGGCTCCGTGCCCCGTCCCAGATCAGGAGCCGGTCGCAGAGCAGGCCCCCGGTGCCGGCCAGGTATTTGATCACCTCGTTTGCCTGGATCATCCCCACCACCCCGGCGGTCGTACCGAGGACGGGAACCGGCGCCGGGGGCGGGGCGCTCGCGTAGAGGCAGCGCATGCATGCCGTCCGGCCGGGCACCATGGTGGTCACCTGCCCGTGGAATCCCCGGACCGCCCCGTGCACGAACGGGATATCCTTCCGGAGCGCCGCATCGTTCAGGGCGAACCGGGCGGCAAAGTTATCGAGGCAATCGACAATGATCAAGGCGTCGGCCGCGATGCTGGCAGCATTCGCCTCCGTGATCTGCTCATCGACGGTGATAATCTCCACGGCGGGGTTGAATGCCCGCAGCTTCTCCTCTGACGACCGGACCTTCCTCCTGCCGATGTCCTGCTCCCAGTGCAGCACCTGCCGGTTGAGGTTGGTCTCCTCCACCGCATCGCAGTCGGCGATGATGAGGCGGCCCACGCCTGCGGCTGCCAGGTAGAGCAGCACCGGAGAGCCGAGCCCGCCAGCTCCGGCCACCAGCACGGTGGCAGCCTGCAGGCACTCCTGGCCCTCCGTCCCGATGAGGGGCAGCTGCCGGGCATACCGTGCACCCGGATCCCCTCCCTTCGTGCGGTTGTTCACCATGGTTCCCGTTGATGGATACGCCGATTGGATGGATCAGCTATGAGATACGCAGGCTAATAAAGGTGAGAGAAACCCGATTCGAGGAGCAACGGCCTTCAGGGGGAGAGGGGGGTGGAGCCCCCTGAGCGGTCTCAGGAGGGCAGCGCCCCGGTGCAGCGCCAGTTGACGGAGGCCCTGCCGGTCTCGACGTTCACCACGCAGGCGGGGCTGCAGCCGGCCTTGGCGATAAACGGCTCGAGATCGATCCACCAGGTGCCGGTGTTCGCATTGCAGACGTGCATCGGCTGGAGGGTGCCGATCTCGCTGCATTCGCTCGTCTCTGCAATCCTCATCGCCCCGGCCAGGGTCATGGAGGTGCCGTTCGGCGAGGTGCACACGCTCTCTTCCGGCCCGACCGGCACGCAGGCGGTGCCATCAAAGCACCGTCCTTCGCCGCAGTCGCAGACCCTGACCTCATGGCTCTGGCCCGGCGCACAGCCGCAGGCGCCGATGGCGCAGGTATCGGGGAAATCACCGGTCGATTTGCAGCACAGGCCGGTGGTCACTGTCCCCCCCGAGGCAATGCACCCCTGCTCGGCCGCAGAAGGAGCCGGGGATGCGGAGAGGAAGAGGAGGAATCCCAAAATGGCCACCAGCACTACGATGATGCCGAGGGCATGGCGTTGCTTCATGGAGAGCAGATGGAGAGGAGGGGCAATCAATCTTTTCCCCGGGCCCCCCTCCGGCGAATGAATATAAAGAGGGACAGGCACATCACTTGCATATGGTGGACAAAGAGACCCAGGTCGCCCTGATGGCACGGGTGGAGGAACTCTTCAACCTCAACGATGCAGACCAGGTGCAGCATATCGAGCGCAAGCTCATCGAGTTCGGGTTCGTGCAGGAGGGGGCGGACCCGGCGACACTCGCCATGGTGCATGCCGACCTCGAGCTCTTCATCGAGATCGAGATCGACGAGGAAGGGAAGGTGCACGGTTACGAACTGCTCCCCTTCGAGGAAATCTCGAAAAAGCAGGAGCGGTTCCGCTGGTAGGGGCCCGGGTGCTACGACCCCATGGCTTCCGCGAAGGGAAGGCGGCACACCATGGCACCCCAACCCGGACCGCACCGCCGATAGCGGCACACTCGACATGCCCCTCCACTCCCGCGACTCCTCCGATGCTGCGCCTGATGTGCGTACCATCGTGCGGGGATGGACAACCCACGGCATTCTCCCGCGGGTCTGCGACGGCACCCCCACCTTCCGGAGCATGAATACCTCAGTGCACCGGGCTCACCAGAAGGGTCAAACTCGCCAAAGCCGGCGGGCGCTTCGCAGGCGCCTGATCCTCACCCCAGCGCGAACTGCACTGCCGTCGGGTACTTCTGGCCGATGGCGTAGGCGATGGCCCGGCCCACCCAGAGCTTGCCCTCGTGCATCCGCCGCAGTTCGGAGAGGTCGCCGAGGGCCTGCAGGGCCTGCATGGCGGCCTCATCGGCAAGATAGCAGCTCCCCGGCACGTCGGGAGAGAAGCGGAAGGTGATGGGCAGGCGCAGCCGGCGGTGCAGGACAGGGGGCACGTGCTCGCCGAAGAGCTGGATCACCTCTTTGTCGAAGCGGTAGGGCTCCCCGGCCTTCGTAGTCGCCTGCGGCTCCTCCTCGCTGAGTAGCACGGAGAGCCGTTTTCTATCCTCCACCAGCCCCTGCCGCAGCCGGGCCGCCTCGATCCCCATCCACCGCCGGAAGACCGATTCCTCATCGATACGGGGCCGCCAGGACATGATGCTCGTTTGTAGTGCGGTAGAGCGGTTAATGGTTGCGGCGGGGCGGGTCCAGAGATTGATTCGCCACGCGAATACGGCTCACCGGTTCTGTCAAAATAGCACCAATTTTTCAAAAAAAACAGAAATGACCGGATTCAATTCCACTGGAAAAATCCAGACGTACTGAATTTCAGTAGTCAATTTGGCATATATAATATTACTAACAATGATTTTTCGTGCCTGAAATGATCCTGATTCTCCGGTGATGTCCAGCACACAAAACCCGGGGCCCTCTCCACCAGAACAAGCGAGAGACCCCGAGACGCCCGGAGGCTACGTGAGTGTATGCGCGTTTTTGTACTTAAATGTGTGCCCCCACCTGGCCTCCGGGCGCTGAAACGACCATGGAGGCAGAAAAACCATGAAACAGAGAATTGGAACGCGGGCGCTTTCCGTGCTGCTGGCAGTGATGCTGGTGAGTATGGTAGTGCCTGCGGTAAGTGCGGAAAAAACATCGAATATTGCAGCCTTTTTCAATGAAATGGGCGGAAAAGAAGTAAGTGCAGGAGAATATCTAAAAGTTGTCGACCCAGATAGCTTTTCTACGCTTACAGAAGAGCAAAAAGCGCAATTCTATTCGATGAAAGTCATCGTACCTGATCTTTCCAAAGATATCGCGAAAAAATCTGGTAAATGTGAAGCGAAAGGAACTTCGCAAACTAAAAGTCTTATTATCTATGAAGTATGGAACACTGTTGATTTAGCTCCTATACCTTATGGAATAAACTGGTTCGCTAATTCAAGAGCTTCATGTATTTTCCCAGATATGCACGTTGCTGCTCAATTGTTTTACAGTAATGATGGATATTCATGGGAACAGGTAGATACTGGATCTGCGAATGGATATACAACTAATTTTGTAGAAACACTCAAGGTAAAATGGTTCCCTTCACAAGGATACTATAAAGTAGCATCCACCCATTGGGGCACATTTCCACCTGGAGCAACTCCATCGACCTATTTACAATCGCTTCAGACTGGATCCATGTATTACTCATGAACAAAAATTGGGGTACTAAAATACTCCAAATTGCATTTTTAATTCCAGATCTCGTACACATCCGGATATCCCAATAAAACTAATAAAAAGATTGGTATCAATTTTAACAGATATTGTCAATAGCAGGCATATATCCTGCCAACCCGGGATCGTATTTTGTTGCATTTTGGAAACACAATTTTGCCTCATAATTTTGATTCATATTCATCAGGATTACTCCTTTTAGATACCAGGCTAACCCGTATTCCGGGTTCAACTCAAGCGCTCTATTGGCACTTTTTAAGGCTTCATCGTATTGATCGTAATTATCATTGTAATACATACCTCTAATACACCACGCCGTAGCGTTATTCGGGTCTGATGCGACTAATTCATCATAAAATTCCTGACTATTATTCACTTTTTCTTTAAATTGTGATAGCTGCACATTATCCGTATTTTCGATATTGCCAATACATCCGGAAAATATGCAACACAGCAATAACAATGCAACAATTCCCAGTTTTTTCAGCATTCGATCACTCATTGTATTCATTCATTCAAAATTAACTGCCCTACAATAACTCATCGATAGTCACCTATATAACAATGATCAGGATCTCACCGCTGCCTGAATCTGATCCTGTTCATATTCATGACACGGAGAAAATGCGGCCATAAACAATTGAGAAAATCATGCCTTGATGCGATGTGCGTTCCTGTACCTGCCTCCCATTCCGGCGAGGATGCTGGGCGATTCAACACAAAAAAAGAAGATAGATTTCATTTCATCGGATGGATGCAAACGAGCTGGTGATTCACGGCTCATCTGGCATAAATACCATTACCGACGATAATTTTTTCATGAGCGAATCGATCCGGATCAGCCGATATGCCCCGCTTGCCTGCATCCTTCTGGCGATACTATTCATAAGCGGCTGCTGCAACATCATTCCGGGATGTAAACCACTCACCCCCGGTCACCGGGATTTTGAAGGCGACATCTGGGTGATGAAACTTGATGGAGCCGGGAACAGGGAGTGGTTCCGCGTGATTGACACGGAGAGGTTTGATGAAGCCCGGGAGGCCTCCGAATCTCCCGGTGGCGGGTATGCAATCGCAGGTTCGCTCGCAGGTCTGGGGGAGGTTCGATCTCTCCCGCGGGTGATCCTGCTGGGTGGAGACGGATCACTGCGGTTCGATCGGACATACCCTGCACCGGCCGGCTCTTTGGCGACCGGAATCGCAGAACAGGCCGAGGGTGGATTCGCCATTGCCTGCCCGGAGGGACTGATCATCCGCATCGACGAGGACGGGGGTGAACGCTGGCGGACCCCGTTGAACTCGAGCGGCAGATTCTGGTCGATCACTTCGACGGATGACGGTAGGTTGGCGGCAGCCGGCGGAACCACGATCACCATGCTCGATGACGATGGGGCCATCCTATGGCAGACGTGGTTCGGCGACCTGAACCCGGATACAAAGCCGCTTGTCATCGCAGACGCTCAAGGCGGTTGTCTCGTTGCCGGACAGTATTCCGGGGCATACAATCTGGCAACGCTCGTCAGGTTTGACGGAAACGGAAATCAATCCTGGAACACAACTCTTGGCGGAGGAGAGCGGAGGTTTGATACATACATCCCGTCCGCAATACGCCAGAATCCTGATACGGGCTTTAGTATGCTGGCTGTGTTCACTAGCGACAGCGCCACCGGCGTGAAGGAGACCCGGTTCCTGCAGAATGGCGCAATAATTGATCAAACTCTATTAAACGCATCTGCTCCGATTACCTGGATGACAGACGGCGGATATATTTCTGCATCGATTCCAGAGAATGCGTTTCTCCATGCGCTCCTCGAGATCACCAGACTGGACGAAACCGGGGCGGTCTCATGGACACGGTCGTATACGCTGGATGAATATTGCGATATTGTGAGCGTGATCGAGACATCAGACGGGGGATGCATCGTACTCGGCATGTATCAGAAATTTTGATACGCCACCATCATAACATGATGAAAAACCTGCAACACCCACCGGCCTGCGCCAATACGGATTGAATGTATGCCTTCCCTCCGGTTCCGCAACCTGCGTAGAGGATCCGGCCAGATATATGCTCAGGAGATATTTTTATGCATTTGAATAATAATGGACTGTATGACGGGCAGGCCGGGATACCGTATGCGTGCAGGACGCCTGATGAGGCTTGCTGCCCTGATCCTGATCGTCCTCGCCTGTATCGCTGTAGCAGCCTGCACCGACCAGTCCATCGATGCGGCCCCGGGCACCATTGTTCGCCTCACCAATGATCTCGATTCCCAGCGATATCCGTCAATCGACGGGGACCGGATTGTCTGGAACCATATCAGCGAGGAGCGCCCTGCGATCGTGCTCTACAATATCACCACGGGAGAGAAGACCGAGATTCCTGCACACGACTCCGGCCGGCTGCAGCCCCCGCAGATCTCGGGCGATCACGTCGTCTGGACGGACACACGCGACCCTCGTTCGGAGCGCAGCAATCGGGCTGTATACCTCTACACGATCTCCACCGGAGAGCGGTATTTCATCACCTCAGGAACAGCCCAACCGGATTATCCCGCGATATATAGCGATTATGTGGTGTGGGAGGATAAAAGAGAGAAAGAAGGACACGAAAGCAGGGATATCTATCTCTACAATATCCTCACAGAGGAGGAAACTGCCATCTGCACGGCCCCATTAGACCAGCGGTGGCCCCGGATCTGGGAGGAGAGAGTGGTCTGGACCGACATGCGCAACGGGAATTACGACATCTACCTCTATAATATCACAACGGGCGAGGAAAGGGCATTAACAAGCGATCCCGGAGATCAGACGGGACCATATATCGACCGGAACCGGGTCATCTGGACCGACCTGGTATCCAGAGAGATAGTGCTCTTTAATCTCACCAGCAACACCGGGAGGGTGGTCTCCGGGAGCCCTTCAATGAAGATGGGGGTTTCGACCTCCGGTGACAGGATTGTCTGGACAGATTCGGTATTCCGCGACAGCGATACCCCGGATAACGACCTCCACCTCCTCAACCTCACCGAGGGGAGGGAGATGGTCGTATACCCTTCCAGATACCATGACCAGATTCATCCCGTCATTGCAGGCGACTATATTGTCTGGGAAGAGGGGGGCGACATCTGGCTCTTCGAATACGAACCGGGGGGATCTCCACCTCCGGCCCAGGATACGCCAGGATTTACGGCGACCATCACCATCCTGTCATTCAGTTTCTTCCTCATGGCGTGGCGGAGGGTCAGGAGGAGATGACCATGAAGCTAGGTGGTTCTCGACGCTCGTTGACACAAGGAGAAAAATACATGATGACAGGACGGCGATTCTTCACCATTTCCCTTTCCCTTCTCGTATTCCTGAGTATTGTTCCCGGCGCCGGTGCGGCCTTCCAGACAGAGGTTGAACCGGGCTACTACCTCATCCACTGGTTCAATTACGACGGTGCGGAGGTCTACCTCGATGACAAATATCGAGGGAAGATCAGCGACAATGAACTCCTGGTCCGGGTGGACACGACAGCACCGCCGTTTGGCAGTTATTACATCAAAAAAGAGGGGCACGCGACCTACACCGGCTACATCGATTCTGTTCCCGCCCCCGGCGAGGTGGTTGAGATATACCCCTGGTATGTCCAGATCGAACGCCCTGAACAGGGAGAGGTGGATGGCGACAGGGGATGGTATGTGGTGCATGAAAGCAGCGAAGGTTCGGCGGTCTACTTCGACGGGAAGTACATGGGCGAGATCACCGATGGTGAACTCAGGGTTGAAGTGAATGCCACCGCACCCGGTTTCACCGAGTACAGGGTCGTTGGACCGGACGGGTGGACGAGCCATACGGTAAGTATCCAGCACGTCCCTCCGGCAGGGGGAACGGTGCACTACTATGCATGGGTGCAGCCGGCACCCCACCCACCGCGGACAGTGCCGGGCCAGGACGAAATAGAGGAGATGAACCGGTTCGTAAGTCCTGCAGAACGTATGATCGAGGAGCTGAAAGCACAAGGGTACACTGATGATGCGATCACCGCGGAGCTGGAGAAATACGGGTATGGCTGGGATCCCGAAACAGGTGCCTGCTGGGAAGGACGGGCACCGACACCGGAGGAACAAACCGTGATCGACCAGATACGCGGGCCGGACTATTCTCCATTCCCCGAACCTCTCCAGAATAATCAGAGTTCTGCACCATCTCCAACACCGGAGGGAGGAGGGCTCAATCCCTCCGCATTCACCCGCACCCTTTACTTCGGGAACTTCTACCACAAAGCACCGGCCCTCGTCGCAGCCATGAACACGAAAGCACCCAACATCGTCACCCGCGGAGGGGCGCCGTACCCGGCGGGAGGACCCGGCTTTTCGATGGACAATTTCACCGATAACGGAGCGCTGGATCCGTACTTCTACCCGGAAGGACCTATCGTCGAATTCTGGCACGACAGCGACGGGTACGTCACCGTCGGCCTTTCAAACGGCGCACCGCCGCCGAAGCGGGCGATGACCGTGGACGAGATCCACACAACCCTCGAAGACCGGGCGAGAGAAATGGGCTGCAAAGATATTCCCGTCAGGTTCAGGATCTACACCCACTGGCCGGTGTGGATTCTCGACGCTCGTTGAGCGCGATAACGGGCCGCCTCGATCACCATCCACCGACCCAACCGATTTTTTGTCCGGAACTCAAATCCTCATTGGGGACATGAACAAAATGGATATCATCAAAAAAATCGGCTTCGGGGCTATGATTCTTGCCTTTTTGCTCCTCGCCATCATCTATGGGCCTGTCTATATCACCGGATATACGCAACCTGAGCAGGGATATGAGTGGGATATGGAATTGAACGAGTCTCAAATCGAAATTGCAAACGAATTATGGGGATCAAACATTACTGTGGGAGAATTTTATGAAAAAGTGTGCCCTGAATACCTAGCAACAATGCCTGAGGACATGAAAAAGCGGCTTTATACAGAGAATATGGTGTGGCCCAAACCTATCTGAGACGAAGTTGTACCCCAGGTCCCATAGAATTCCTGAATAATTCGTTGCGCGTGAGCAAGCCGAAACGCAAATACCCGTCTCTCGAATCCGTTCTTCTGTCATTCGGTTCCTGCACATCCGATCTGTCTTCCGGCCCCCTGCTCTCCACCCCCCGGCATACCATTAAGCACGATAACTCCAGAGAACGGGGAGCAATGCCCGGCACACCAGCGCAGAACGAGATCCACACCATCGGTACCGCCGCCCGGGGCCCGGAGGAGTTCGCCACACTCCTCGAAACGTTCGGCATCAAGTTGCTCGTGGATTTGCGCTCCGTCCCCGCGAGCCGCTTTCCACACTTCTCCCGTGAGAACCTCGCCTCGCTGTGCCATAGCCGGGGGATCGACTACCGGTGGATGGGAGAGAGCCTGGGCGGGCGGCGGCAGGGCGGCTACGAGGCCTACATGGCAACGGCGGCCTTCCTGCAGGGCATCGAGCGGCTGGAGGAGCTCGCACGCACTCGCCCCGTCGCCCTCTGCTGTGCCGAACGCCTCCCGCAGCAATGCCACCGCTGGCTGATCGCCGGGTTTCTGGAGCAGCGGGGCTGGCGGGTGCTGCACATCATCGAGCGGGACAACATAGTGCGTCACGCCCAGCTGCCCCTGTAGGGGTTCTCACGCGTGGATCTTCTTGAGCAGCCAGGGCCATGTTCTCGCCGAGGTGGCGCATGGTTGCCAGCCCCTCCTCGTCGCCCTCCACCTCACCGGGCGCAAGGCCCATGCCAAGGTTCCAGTACGAGGAGCCCACGGTGAACATCTGGCTAATGCCGAAGAGGTGGTTGATGGAGTCGAGGGCGTGAATACCACCGGCCCGGCGGAAGGCGACCACCGCCGCCCCCACCTTGCGGGCAAACATCCCCGCGTTGGCCCCGCTCACGAACCCGGCGCGGTCGATGAGCGCCTTGGTCTCGGGGGTGATGTCGGCGAAGTAGGTGGGCGAGCCGATGAGAATGCCGTCGGCTGCAGCCATCTTTGCAATGCAGTCGTTGACAATGTCGTTTTCAATGATGCAGCGGCCGTCCAGGTTCTCGGCGCACTTCATGCAGGCGGTGCAGCCGCGGATCGTCCGCCCGCCGATGTGGACGGTCTCCGTCTCGATACCTTCCCTCTCCAGCGCCCTGCAGACCTCTCTTAAAAGGCGGGCGGTGTTGCCCTCCCCGCGGGGGCTGCCGTTGAATGCCACGACCTTCATGCGACTGCTATTCCGTCGCCGGGCATATAATGCTGCCCGTCGGGGGAAGGCTACTGCGCCTCTTCGTCCTCCTCCCAGAGCCCAAACGGGTTGCCCTCGGTGTCCGTGCAGATGGCAAGGTAGCCGAAACCGGGCACGGTTGTCCTTGGCATGGTGATCCTGCCGCCGAGCGCCTCCGCCTGTGCGATGGTGGCGTCGAGGTCGGCAACCCCCATGTAGTTCATGATCCGCTGCTCGGGGGCTCCCCGCCTTCCCAGCCCTCCGCCGGGTCCCGGCGAGCCGTCGAGGGCGGTGGTCTCGATGAGGTAGTACTCGTAAGGGCCCTCGTATTTTCCAAATTCCCAGCCGAAAAGTTCGCGGTAGAACTCCATCGCCCTGCGCGGGTCGTCCGCGGGGAGGTCGAAGTGGACAATGGTTGCCATCCTCATATCACCTGGCGGAGAGTGGTGCCGGGGGGTGATGAGCGTTTGCCCCGCGGGAGCGGACACACCTTTTTTATCCAGAGCCGCCCAAGATCCACATCAATGAGCGAAAATGAAGGGCATTTTGAGAAAGGGCGCTGGGTCGAGGGGGAACCCCCACAGCCTGAAGAACCGGAGCCCTCCGCAGAAGAGCCGCAGAAAGGTGCGGACGTTCCCGAGGCGGAACGCCTCATCGGCGAGGCCTCCCGGTCGGTGCACCGGGCCATCGACGACGTCATCCGCGCCGGCCGCCACCTCTTCGGCACCCAGGAAGGAAGGGAGCACATCGAAAAGAGGGTCCGAAAGGCCGGTGACGACCTGGAGCAAGTCATCGACGACGTGGCCGAGACCGCCCGGCAGACGCTGGAAAAGCGTAAGAAATAACGCCTCTTTTTTACCCCAGGCCCACGTCGAGCACCATCATCACCGTGAACCCGGCGATCAGCCCCATCGTGGCCAGCCCGGGATTCTCCTGCGCCTCGGGGATGACCTCCTCGGCCACCACGAAGATCATGGCACCAGCGGCGAAGGCGAGGGCGTAGGGCAGGATCGGTTCGGCGAGGATGACCGCCACCGCCCCGGCGACTGCCGCCATCGGTTCGACCAGCCCCGAGAGCTGGCCGTACCAGAAGCTCCGCCACTGTGAAAAGCCCTCCCGCCGCAGGGGCATGGAGACCGCCATACCCTCGGGGAAGTTCTGGATGCCGATGCCCACCGCAAGCCCGATGGCCCCGGCGAGGGTCGCCGCAGGGTAGGCGGCGGCGAGGGCCCCGAAGGCCACCCCCACGGCGAGCCCCTCGGGGATGTTGTGGGTGGTGATGGCCAGAATAAGCATGGTGCTGCTCTTTCCCGGGAGCCGCACACCTCCGGGCGGAGTCCCCCCCACCCCGCTCATGTGGAGATAGGGTAGCAGCCATTCGGTAATGCGCATCCCGGCGCCCCCGGCGAGAAAGCCCACCGCCGCTGGCAGCCACGCTGGCACCCCGCTCTCCGCCGCCATCTCGATCGCCGGGGCGAGCAGCGACCAGTAGCTGGCGGCGATCATCACCCCCGCGGCAAACCCCAGCATGGTGTCCAGCATTCGCCGGTTCACGCCTCGGGTGAGAAAGACCGTCGCCGCCCCGAGAGCGGTGAGGCTCCAGGTGAAGCAGCCGCCCAGCAGCGCCTGCTGGACGGGGCCAAGCGCCGCAAACAGGGTCATCAGGGACATGCGTCAGCATCCTGCGATTGAACCCCGTTGGATGTTCCACTTTAAAAAGAGAGACCTGCGCCACCCCGCCCGGGGAGGGGCGGGAGAGGAAAACCTCCCTGCCGTTTCACCGCAGGAACTTGGAGACAAATGGTGAGGTCTCGCCTCTGCGCAGGAAGTGCCCGGAGGGGCCTTCGCCGAGGAACTCCGCGAACCATGACTCGTGCTCGATCTCCTCGTTGAGGATGGACGCCACAAGCTCGTAGGTGCGGGGGTCCTTGCCTGCGGTCATGGCGCAGATCGCCGTATACCCGCGGACGGCGCAGCGCTCCGCATCCACCAGCACGGTGAGAATCGCGTTTACATTTCTGGGATCGGAGGGAAGCTTTGCCGGGGGGCAGGCGGATATGTTATGGAACTCCACCATGTCGTCCGGGAGCTTGCCGCCCAGCTCATAGATCCGGGGCACCAGGGCTTCGAAGTGGTTTTGATCCTCGACGCGTGCGGTCTCCGCGATCTCCTTGACGGTCTCCCCCTCGAGGCCGATCAGGTTGAACCGCAGGATGGTGTAGTAGTAGTAAGTCGTCAGTTCGGCCGCGGCATTCTTTACGAGCAGTTCGAGCAGTTTGTCGACATCGACACCTGCCTTCTCCACCATTTCACGTGATACCTTTGCCATGCGATCATCTCCCTGTCACCGGGGTGACATACAGGAGGAAATATAATTCATTCGCAATAAGCGTTCCCGCAGGGGTGTTGCAAAGAGCCGCACAATGCGCGTATATTTTTTATCTGGAGAACACAGAAACTGCGTTCTACGGGATCTCCCGGGGGACCACCGGGAGCCGGAGAACAGCATGTGGGCGATCGCCATCATCACGGTAGCGCTGGCGCTTGGGTTCACCTTTACCAACGGGTTTCAGGATGCGGCCTCCACCGCTGCCACGTTCATCGCCTCCCGCTCGGCCACGCCCCGGCGCGGCATCCTCCTGGTGGCGGGAATGGCATTGCTGGGGGCAATACTGGGGGGCAGTGCCGTCGCCTTCACCCTCTCCGGGCTGCTCACCATCCAGTCCGGCCCCCAGATGCTCGTGGTGCTGCTGGCCGCCCTCGCCGGGGCGATCATCTGGAACTCGGTGACCTGGAAGTACGGGCTGCCCTCCTCGTCCACCCACGCCATCATCGGGGGGCTGGTCGGGGCGGGCCTCGCCGCCGCCGGGATGGAGGCGATCTACTGGGGCACGGCAGAACTGCTGGCGCCCCCCCACGCGCTGGCCGGGCTGACCAAGGTGCTGGCCTTCCTGGTCATCTCGGTGGCCATCGGCTTTGCGGGCAGCTACCTGATGCAGAAGGCCAGCGCCCTCGCACTCCGCAATGCCGATCGCAGCATCAACACCTCCATCGTGCGCCTCAACTGGGTGGCGGCGGGGCTGATGGCCTTCTCCAACGGTGCCAACGACGCGCAGAAGCAAATGGGGATCATCGCCCTCGTGCTCTTCTCCGCCGGGCAGACCGCCGTCATCGAGGTGCCTTTCTGGGCGCGGGCGACCACCGCCATCCTGCTTGCGATGGGAACCGTGGGAGGGGGCTGGCGTATCATGAACACCCTGGGAAACAGGATCTTTAAGATCGAGCCCATCCACTCGTTCGATTCCCAGGTATTCTCGGGGGCATCCCTGGCGATCTCCACCCTCGCCGGCGCTCCGGTATCGTCGACCCACATCATCTCCACCTCGGTGCTGGGCGTGGGAGCGGCGGATAACCCCAAAAAGGTGCGGTGGTCGGTGGGTGGGGATATCATCCTCGCCATGGTGGGCACGATCCCGGCAACAATGCTCATCGCAGGCGCCATCTACTATTGTATCGCAGCGTTCACAGGAGTGTGATAAGGCCATGGACAGGGATACAAGACACCAGGAAAGGCAGAAGCGGGGGGTGTTCGACTTTATCTTCCCCCGCGAGTACGATTTCGAAGGGATGCTGGCCGACCAGGCGGAACAGACACTGGAAGGGGTGCAGATCTTAGTCCGCTGGCTGCACAGCACACTGCTCGAGGAGCCAGCGCTCCTGGAACGCATTGAGGACGAGGTGGATGAGATGCGCCACGATATGGAGGACAAACTGATCAGCTCCTTCTCCACACCCTTCGACCGGCAGGATATCTACAGCCTGTCCCGGCAGATGGACTACATCCTCAACTTCTCCGAGGAAACCGCACGGGAGATGTATGCCTTCGGGGTGAGCCCCGATACCCCCATCCTGGACATGGCGGAGGCCCTGCTCCGGGGGACCCGGTGCATGACCAGAGGGGTGAAAATAATGAATGTGGATACGAAGAAGGCGGAAGGGGAGATCCGGGAGGCCCGGCGGGCCATGCGGGAGATCGAGGAGATCTATATCACCAGCATGGCTGAGTTGCTCCATACCGACGACGCCATGAACGCCCTGCGCAAACGGGAGATCTACCACCACCTGCGGGATGCGGGCAGGGCTCTGCGCAACACGATGGATATCCTCCATACAGCCGTGGTGGGGCTGAGGTGAGGGGGCGGGCGGCCGGGCACCCAGCGAAGGGGCTTCGTGGCGTCCGCTCGCCATGCAGGTGGAACATAAAGAGTGCAGTCGATTGCGTGTGCTCCTTGGGAGACTGGTCATCCGGGGGTCTGTTCCGGTTCCTGCACAGGAGGCAAGGGGATGTGGCGTAATCCCCCTCCCGTCGCCAGGGATCGGGAGAGAGGGGCAGTAGCGTCCCCGGCAGGAGAGGGCTCGCAGGTGCACCTGAGGGCATGAGGTGCCATGCGGTCCGCAGTATCTGGCCGGCGCAGCATCACATCCCCGACAGCGGGCGGACCCGCATCCCACAATGCCCTATGGGGAGGACGGTCTGCCCGGGGAAAGGACGCTGTCGCCATGTACCGGGTGGCGGATGGATACTCAAATAATTGTTGCAACCCAATACAGGAGCAATGACCAAGGAGATCATCCCCCGCCTCAAGGCGCTGGGGCTCAACGAATACGAGGCGAAGGTGTACTCAACACTGGTGGGCCTCCAGAAAGCCACCGCACGGGATATACACGAGGTGAGCGGGGTGCCGCGGGGGCGCATCTACGAAATCCTGCACGATCTCGTCCAGCGAGGCTTTGTCGGGGTGGAGGAGGGATCCCCCAACGCCTACTACCGCCTCGACACCGACCAGGTGATCGACCGGCTCAAGACGGACGCCATCGCCGCACTCGAGGAGACAAGGTCGGCCCTCAAAAGCCTGGAGATGGAGCCTATCAGAAATCCCACGCCCTGGTTCGCCCTCAAGAGCGACTGGGCGATCGAAAACCACTTCCAGGGGATCTTTCGCAAGGTGCAGGAGGATCTCGTCGTGATCTGCGACGACCCCGCATTTCTCCGCACGCACCAGAACCTCTTCAAACACCTCCGGCGACGGATCGACCTCTACGTGGTGGTGCCTGACGCCGAACCGTTTGCCGGCATCACCCTGCCCGTCTATGAAGCCCGCGGGGTCCTCCGGGAGCTCCTGGCAGAGCCCGGGCCGGAAGGGGAGGATATGCATATGGTGTGCTCATTCCTCATCGACGGAAAAGAGGTCTTTGCCATCGGGAAGCGGGGCAATGAGAGGTTTGCGTTCATCGGCACCACCAACCCCATAGTCCGCTATCTCTCCCGGAGCATCATCGAGCACCTGGAGGAGTGATTGGACATGGGAAAAAGAGGGGGTCACCCGCCGGCACTGCCGGGCTGCGGAGCGTCGTCGCCGGCAACCCGGTACATCAGCGAGATCACCGCGGGCATGATGCAGATGGCCCCGATCAGGGAGAAGGCTACCGTGATCACGGTGACCAGGCCGAAGTTGGCGATCATGTTGAAGGCCGAGAGGATGAGGGCCGAGAACCCGAAGACCGTGGTCAGCCCGGAGACGGTGATGGCCGTTCCGATCTTCTGCACACTGGTCTGGATCGCCTCGTAGATGTCCAGCCCCTTTGCCTGTTCCTCCTCGCAGCGCTCCATGATGAGGATGGTGTATTCCGAGGCCACCCCGATGCTCATCGAGCCCAGCACTGCGGTGAGGGGGCTGTAGTCGAGCCCGAAGAGGTACATGATCGCCCCGTTCCAGCCCACGATGAAGACGATGGGGATCAGCGGGGAGACGGCCCGGACCTTTCGGTAGACCAGCAGCAGGAAGGCCAGGATGAAGACGAACCCGGTGATGGTCATCGAGGTCTTGGACATCCTTATGTCGTCCATGAGGGCGGCGAACATCTCCATCGTCCCGGTGACGCGGGCGGTGACCCCCACCGGCGGCTCCTGCCATGCAAGGTCCGCCTCCAGGTCCTCGACAAAGGACCGGGTGACGTCCATCTCCATGTCCACCGTGGAGAACTCCATCACCGCCTCGGTGTTGCCGTTGAGGTAGCGATCCCGGGTGTCCTGGGGGATGCGCTCGAGGACCGCGGCGACCTCCGCCTCGTTCGCGGGCACGGTTCCGCCATTGTACTGGGCAAGGAGGGTGGCGATGCTCGCCACCCCGGTGATCCGGTCATCCCGCATCTCGTAGTCCCCGAAATCTCGTATCCAGGTCAGAGTTTCGCCGTCGAGGATATTGTCCGACGAGATCACCACGGGAATGGACGAGGTGGACCCCATGCTACGGGTGATCTTCTTCATGTCCAGCAGCGCGGGCATATCCGAGGGCACGAAGGTCTCCTCGTCGGCATTGACCGGCACCTGTGCATCGAGCTGCAGGCCTGTGAGGGCTATGAGACCGCAGAGCAGGATCACGGGCACGGGGTGCTTTGCGATGAAGTAGGCGAGCCTGCCCAGCAGGATGTCGTACTTCTCGATGAGCGAGCCACTGCCCGTTTTAGCGTGCTGGGGCGGCTCCTCGCAGCCCTTCCAGTCGAGCTCGCAGGAGGCCGCATCGTCGCCCCGGCGCGCCTTCGGGCGGTAGCGCATGATGAGGGCAAAGGTCGGCACGATGACCAGCGCGGCGATAAAGCAGCAGACCACGCCGATGGTGCAGGTGATCCCGAAATCGGCCACCATGGGGACAGGGCCGAAGAGCATGGCGATAAAGCCCATCGAGGTCGCCCCCATGGCGATGAGGATGGAGGGGCCCGCCCGCGCCACGGCGGCGGTAACCGCTTCGCCGAGATCGGCATGCCGTATCGCCTCGTCGAGGCGGGAGTGGAACTGGATAGCGTAATCGATCCCGATGCCGATCAGCACGGGGAAGGCGCCGATCACCGTCATGCTGATGGGTATCCCGAATATGCCCATGAACCCAAAGGTAAGGATGAGCCCGACCGCCACCACCGCCACCGGCAGGAGACGGTAGCGGACGTGGGAGAAGAGGAGCATCACCGCCAGCACCATGAGCAGCATGGCGACCGCAATGAGCATCCCCATCGATGCGCCCATCTCCTCCTGCATCTCCATCTGGAACGCTGGGGTTCCCGACAGGGTCACGCTGAGCCCGGGGGGGGGATCGGTGATGCTGATCAGTGATTTCAGGTTGGTGAGCACCTGGTTCTGGACGTCGCTGGAGACGCCGGGCTCGAGGGTGATGGCAGAGATGGTCATCAGCTGCGAGGGGAGGTAGCGCTCCATCACCTCAGGAGGAGCGGTTTCCCTGATCCGGGAGATATCTGCCTGCGATGCGGGCAGCGTTCCGCCGTTGGCCTGCTTCATCAGGCTGGCAATCCCGCCCACGCTCTCGATGTACCGCTCGTTGCGGATATCCTCCTCGATGGTGTCGATATACGCCAGCATTTCGGGGTTGATGACATCATCCGCCTCAAAGATGATCATGATGGCGTCTGAGCCGTAGGTGTCCTTGTAGTGGTTGAGGAGCGCCCCCCGGGTGGTGGTCTTGTCGATGTAGGTGTCGTCGCCGGTCTCCATGGTGAGCATCGTCGTGCCAAAGAGGGCGATGACGAAGACGGCGGCGGTTACACCGGCGACGATGTGCGGGTGGCGGTTGATGGTGCGGGCGAGCCATTCGAATGCAGATTTCATAGGTGGTCACTCCGGTGCGTACTCGTCGATGACGGCGGATGCCACATCGCAAGCGATCGCCTCGTCCGTTCTCCCCGCGGTGCAAAGGCCGAAGTCCTGTGCGGCAAGCCTGAGCCGTGCAGGGTGAATAACCCGGCAACGGGCATCCTCAAAGGGCGCCCGTGCAAGTGATTGGGCCAGCAGGACCACCGAAGATTCCTCCCCCATTGCAAGGCGGTGGAGGAGTTCGGCCACCACGCGGTGGCGAAGCGGCGGGATGATGCCGGCTTCCTCCCATACCCGGCCGGTTTCCCAGCGGGTTGATGCGGATGCGTCGCAAGGAAACGTCCTGTGGGGCTGGAGGCGGGCTTCGCGGCGGGGTGCTGATCGTGGCGGATTCATGACAGGTTCCCGGGAATTTGCAGAAAAGTTGGCTCCCGGCGGCACATAATACTGCTGAAACCCAACCGAGGAGCACCTCTCCAAAACAGTTTCTCCCCGCACCCGCAGCTCCTTTTCCTCCCCCGGTCAACACTGTATACAATGATCGCGGGGAAGGGATCGTACCTGGAGCAGCTCACCGCGGGGGTGAAGATGCAATCGGCGCCGGTGGGGCGCGAGCTGGAGGGGAGCTCCCCGCCCTCGGTCTTCATCGGTCGGTGGAACTACCCGAAGGTGCTCGCAGGGCCCATGGTGGCGCCGGTCAAGGGGGACACCCGCGTCATGGACACCCCTGAGGCATGGATCCCCGCCGGGGCCACCCAGGAGGAGATCATCGGCTACCGCCTGCAGCTGGTGCGGGGGACGAGGGCGGTGGGAGTGCGCGAAGTGGAGGACCGTTTCGTGGCCCAGCTGCAGGAGATCGCCCTCTCCTCGTCATCACGGGACACCGAAGCTTCATTTACCAGCACCCCGCAGGGGATGGCATTTTCCGAAGAGTCCGTCCCCCACGGCCCCAGCGCGGCCATCGAGCGGTTCGCCGTCGAGGGAGGGTCATGGGACCGCCGCCTGGAGCGGGTTTTTCACGACACCGACCTTTCGGCCTCCGAGGCCGTGGTCGACCTTCACCAGGCCGGCATGCCCTTCTCGCAGATCCAGAAAGCCCTCTCCGTAGGGGCGATGGGTGTGGGCAGGGCAAGACGCCTCGTCCCCACCCGCTGGTCGATCACGGCCTGCGACACCACCATCGGCAACCGCCTGCATGCAGAGGTGCTTCGCAACCCGGTCATCGACTGCGTCCGCGTCCACGAATTCGACAGCCTGCACAACCACTACGCGGTGATGCTTCTGCCCACCGGCTGGCAGTACGAGTGGATGGAGGCGTTCCTGCACATCCTGGGCCGGGAGGAGCTGGTCTTTGCCGACCACGAGGGGTTCAGGGGCAAGAAGGAGTACTCGCCGGTGGGTGGCTGCTTCTACTCCTGCCGGATGGCGGTGCTGGAAGCGCTCGCCCGGGAGGGGGTGCAGGCGGGGGCCATCGTCCTGCGGGAGGCGTCCCGGGGCTACGTGCCCCTCGGCGTCTTTAACGTGCGGGAGAACGTGCGCAGCGCCATGCGCCAGAAGGCAGCGGAGTTCGAGGACGTCCCCTCGGCCCTCGCTTCCATTGCGGATCGGCTGCAGCTCCCCCTCTCCCGCTTCGAGGGGGAGAGCACCCTTCTGCGGGATGTTGCGCAGGGCAGGGGGCAGACCACGCTGTCCAGCTTCTGCCGGTAACCGGCACAACCTTTATCGCCTCACCCTCGCAGCATGAACCACATGGCAGAAGAACCTCACACTCCCCCCCACCCTCCCCAAAAAGTCGATATATCCGTCAAACACGTGGTCCTCATCCTCTCCGGCAAGGGGGGCGTGGGCAAGAGCACGGTGGCGGCAAACCTGGCACTCGCGTTCTCCAACCACGGCTACCAGACCGGGCTTCTCGACCTGGACATCCACGGCCCCGATATCCCCAAGATGCTGGGCATCGAGGAGGCGCACCTCACCTCCTATGACCAGAAGCATATCGAACCGGTGCAGGTAACCGGCACCCTGGGCGTGATCTCCATGGCCTTTCTTTTGCCGGAGAAGACCACCCCGGTGATCTGGCGGGGGCCGATGAAGATGGGGGCCATCCGCCAGTTCCTCGAGGACGTGAACTGGGGCGACCTCGACTACATGGTCGTCGACCTGCCCCCCGGCACCGGCGATGAGGCGCTCACCATCGCCCAGCTGGCCCCCAATATTGCCGGCGTGGTGGTGGTGACCACCCCACAGGAGGTGGCCATCCTGGACATCTCCAAGGCGGTGCGTTTCGTCCAGCAGATCGGGCTGCCGGTGATCGGGATCGTGGAGAACATGAGCGGGCTGGTCTGCCCCCACTGCGGGGAGAGCATCGACCTCTTCGGCTCCGGCGGGGGGGAGCGGGCGGCGAAGGACCTGGGCGTGCCCTTTTTGGGGTCCATCCCCCTCGACCCGGAGATGCGAAAAGCTGCCGACGAGGGGCGGCCGTACATCCTGTTGCGCCCCGGCACAGGTTCGGAGAACCCCACCTGGAAAAAGTTCGACGAGGTAATGGAGAACCTGATCCGGGTCATCAAGGGGCGTTGAGAGGAGGCTCAGCCGGGCCGAGCTGCCGCCATGCAACCCAGAGGTACCCCAACCCCAGGGCGGTGAAGAGGGCGAGGGCCAGCTCGGCGACCAGGATGCCCTGGGTCTGGGCGAGGTACACCACACCCGCGTCCACGGCGGCGTGCCAGAGGACGGCCACCACGAGCAGGGCGGGGCGCCGGAATACCACCGAGGCGAGCACCAGGATCGACCAGGCGATTTGTAGGGTGATGGTCATCATCCGCTCGAATAGCCCGGGGAGGATATCGAGGGGGGTGAGGGCGAGAAGCGCCTCCACCTGCGCCAGGGTGGCCGGGTCGTCGGGGACGCCCACCAGTTCGGGGGGGATTGTGGAGAGGACCAGGTAATTGACCATGGTGGAGAGGACGAGCAGGCCGACGATGATGCTCTCCACCCCCCCCCACCCGACCCCGAACATGAGCCCGTGCTCCCGGGAGAGCGCGTAGTGCTTCCGGGGGAACCAGTACCGGTAGACAAGGTAGCGCCCCACCTCCTCGAAGAGGCCGGCGAGGAGACCAAGGTAGACGGCCATGATGGCGAGGACCACCGCTCCGCCGCCGATCGCTCCCTGCAGCCACAGGTAGAGGGAGCCCTGGGTGAGCAGCACCAGGGGCGTGTGCAGGATCTGCACGCCGACGAAGCCTGCGGCGCCGAGGAGAAAGATCCGCCAGGAGACGCCGAACCGCCGGGTGATCCAGTAGCCCAGCCCAAGGGGGACGAGGATCTCCGCGAGGATCACGACGGCGAAGGTGGCCACCACCAAGAGGTTCATGGCGGAAACCTCGCCCGTGAAGGGTAAATACATATGCACCCGGCCGGCGGCGGCACCGATGAATACCTTTTTTATGCCGGTGCCGCAACCACATTTTATGTATACACCCGAGGAGTCCGCACGATTTTTCTCGGCCGATGCCTTCGCCCGGGAGATGGGGGTCGATCTGGTGATGGTCGCCCCGGGCAGGGCGCGGGTGAGGATGGAGGTCCAGGACCGGCACCTCAACAGCCACGGGACGGTACACGGCGGGGCTCTCTTCACCCTCGCCGACACCGCCTTTGCCCTCGCCTCCAATTCCCACGGCGTCCCGGCTGCGGCCATCAACGCCCACATCTCCTACCTGAAGGCCGCATTGCGGGGGACGCTCACCGCAGACGCGGAGGAGTATGCCCTGAACCCGAAGATCGCCTCCTATACCGTGTACATCACGGACGATGACGGCGAGCGGATCGCCATCTTCCAGGGAATGGTCTACCGCAAAACCCCGCGGCAGCGCTGAAGAGCGGCAGGGATTCGGCGAATCGCACTGGAGCGGGGTTGCCCCCCTCTCCCACGAGGACGCCGTCGGCAAGGAGGGCCAGGAGGCTGTACAGGGACGCGCAGCCGTACACCAAACCCACATCACCCCTCCGCCCCTACAGATATGCGGAACCACCATGACTACCGCCCACCGCACCGGCTGCCTCGTCTGCGGCCGGGATCTTGAGTACCTCGATGCGCCCGAGGAGATGACCTGCAGCCTCTGCGGCGAGCGGGTGTTCGCCGATGTGCGTTGCGTCGCCGGCCACTTTATCTGCGACCGCTGCCACGCCGCCGGGGCCAACGACCTGATCGAGCGGGTGTGTATCGCCACCGACATCGCCGAACCGATGGCCATCGCCTGCCTGCTGATGGACCACCCGGCGGTGAAGATGCACGGTCCCGAGCACCACTTCCTGGTGCCGGCCGCCCTGCTGGCCGCCTACTGCAACCTCACCGGTAAACAGGACGAGAAGGAGGCGTGGATAAAGAAGGCCCGTACCCGCGCGGAATCGGTGCCGGGCGGAGCTTGCGGGACGATGGGGGCCTGCGGGGCAGCCATCGGCACCGGCATCTTTGTGGCCATCATCACCGGGTCGACACCGCTCGCCGGCAGAGCGTGGCAGCTCGCCAACGAGATGACCGCCCGCGCCCTGCAGGTCATCGCCCACTACGGCGGGCCCCGGTGCTGCAAGCGCGACTCCTGGCTCGCCATCAGGGAGGCGGTGGGCTTCTGCAAAGAGCGCCTCGACATCACCCTGCCCTTCCACGAGGAGCATGTCTGCACCTTCTCTGCGATCAACCGGGAGTGCCGCCGGCAGGCCTGCCTCTTCTACGGCGGGGAGGAGTGAGCCCGGCGAAGAATGCCATCTTATGGGGAAGGGCCCCTCCAAACGACCCGCAGCGGAACCTGATCCTAAAAATCCCTCCCGTATACCTGGAGATACTATCGGCGCCGGAATATTTTTATAAACCGTGTATTATTTACCCCCATGGCGCCTGCGTCACGGCCCCTCGGGGTCACGATCATCGGCATCCTCTACCTGTTAGCAGGAGTGCTGTTGCTGATTGGAGGAATCGGAGCTTTAGGAGTACTGGGCGGACTCGGACTGCCCGGCGTCGGAGTCTTTTCCGGCGGACTCCTGGTGGTGGTGGCGCTCATCGACATCGCCATCGGGATCGGCTGCTTCCAGGGATGGGGCTGGGTCTGGACGGTCGCCCTCATCTTCGCGGTCATCAACATCCTGATGGTTTTCTGGAACTGGTGGGTGGCCGGCCACTCGATGGGAGGACTCTTTTCGGCATTCCTGGGCATCATCATCCCCCTGATCATCATCTGGTACCTGTACAAGGACAACGTGAAGGCCTACTTCGGGAAGTGACGGGTATTCGGGGAGGTGCGGCCCCGCTGCTCAGAGCAGGGCCACGAACCCCGTTTTTATCCCCCGGGAAAAACCCGCCTGCTCGTAGAACCGGAGCGTGTCCTCGTCTTTCGCGCCGGTTGAGAGCAGGACCTTGTAGCAGCCCTGCTCCCGGGCGATCCGCAGCGCTTCCCCGAGCACCAGCGTCCCGTACCCCCGCCGCCGGTATGACGGAAGGGTGATCACCTTCTCGACGACGCCGTACGGCCGGCAACCGCGGGTGAGATTTTTGACGACGGCGAGGGTGCAGGAGGAGACCAGCTCCCCCTCGTCCTCCTCCTCGTGGACGATGACGAACAGGGAGGGATCGCTCATCATCCCCTCCCAGAGCGACCGGAGGGCGAGGGAGTCGCGGACGACGGGATCGTCGGGATGAAGGACGCGGTAGAGGGTGAGGAGCTGATCGAGCTCGTCGGTGCAAATAAGGCGGGGCATGAACAGGGATCCTGGCAGCCGGGATGGTAAGCGTTGCTCCTGCAGGGAAGAGAGCACGAGCCCGCGTCTGGTCGTATGCACCGCCGGAACCGGATGAAGGCCGCTTGCGTCCCGTAATGTCGTCGGGCGATGGTGTTCTCTCCTGCAGGCATCTCCCGCACCCGGGGGGCATCCTCCGGCCGAAAGAGATCTCAAAAGAGGTTTATGCCCGCATTCCGACACCTCTGCGGATCTCTGTGCCGGGCCCCCCCTGCCCGGACCGGAACGCCAGGAGAAGAACGAATGAAGCGATCGATCGGACCAAAACCCCTCATCTACCCCAATCCCGATCTGCTGGTCTGCACCTACGACCGGGAAGGCAGGCCGAACGGACTTGCGGTCTCCTGGGCCGGCATCTGCAACTCGGAACCGCCCTGCCTGGCCATCGCCGTGCGCCCGAAGCGGCACTCGCACGACGCCCTTCTCGCGCGCGGGGAGTTCACGGCCTGCATCCCCTCGGAAGAGCACCTCGCCTGCTTCGACTATTTCGGGATCGCGTCGGGCCGCAGCCGGGACAAGTTCGCGAAGACCGGCCTCACCCCGGTACGAAGCGAGGTTGTCGACGCACCCTACGTCGCCGAGTTCCCGGTTGCCCTCGAATGCCGCGTGATCACCCGTATCGATCTCCCGTCCCACACCCTCTTCGTCGCGGAGGTGCTGAACGCGAAGGTCGAGGAAGAGGTCCTCGACGACGACGGAAACCCGGATATCATCCGGATCCGCCCCTTTGTCTACGACCACACCCGCTACGAGTATTTCGGGCTCGCAGGGCTTATCGGGAAGGCGTTCTCGGACGGGAAACGGTTCCGATGACGGGGATCAGGTTTCCGGCAAAGAGGGAGAGGCCGGCTGCGATGGCCGTGCCCCGTGCAGGAGCACATTCGCGGTGATCCAGACCAGGAATACGGTCGGGACGAGGAGGGGGACGATCTCCACAAATATCCCGCCGCTTGCATACACGGGGAGGGAGAACGGGAAGGTCGTATCCGATTTCGTCGGCGTGTCCACACCAGTATTCCTGAAGGGAGCGTAAAGGGAGCACCGCCCCCCCACCGGGGCGCAACAGAGACGCCCTTATCACCTCTTCGTTCCAACGGTATCCCTGAACAACCGGACCGGGCTCCGGGGATACCACCATGATCTGCACACTGCAATTTGGTCTGGGCATCATCCTCGCCGTCACCGCCGCAACGATCCTGTTCGAGGGCGGCGTCTTCGGCGAGATGACGACCGGGATTGCCATCGTCATGGGAATCACCGGGATCGCCCTGATCGCCACCTCGAAGATCCGGCTGCTCAGCAGATCGGCGGATTGAACGGGCCACCGGTACACCGCCATCGCCACACCCATCCGGAGACGACCCCATGCACCTTTCCACCCGCATCCCGGCCCCTGATCCCGCCCGCGAGCGCCGCCTTCTCGACGAGGGCTGGATTTTGCTCGACGAGCCCCGGAGCACGGCCGCCGCCCTGCTCTCCTCCGCCCCCTCCATGCTGATCGCGGCGGCCATCACCCTCGGCATCGCCGCCCTCTTCGTCCCGGTCTCGCCCGGCTTCTTCGGGCTCGGGGGCGGGGAATCGTTCTCGGTGCGCATCGGCCTTCCCGCCCTCTTCGCCGTCATCGGGGTGGCCGTGCTCCACGAGCTCGTCCACCTCGCCTGCATCCCCCGCACCGCCCGTGCCAGCCGCACCTCCCTGTGCACTGGCTGGGCCGGGCTCTTCGTTGTCTGCGAGGAGGAGTTGGAGCGAAACCGCCACCTGCTCATCAGCATCGCCCCCTTTCTCGCCATCTCGGTGGGGGGGACCCTCGCCCTCGGGGCGCTCGGTCTCCTTACCCCCTTCCTGCTCGCCGTCCTCACCCTCAATGCCATGGGGTCCTCGGTCGACCTCCTCACCGCATCAGCCGTGCTCCGGCAGGTGCCGAAAGGCGCGGTGATCGCCGCCGCAGGCATGCGCACCTACTGGAAACGATAGCACCGGGATAACGAAGAGGCCCTGGTGGCCTTTACGACGCTGAAAAAGGGAGATATATGCTGAGGAAGGTCAGCAGGGCGATAGCGATGAGGAGGAGGGCGATGCCCACCCGTATCCGGTCAAACCGCCTGTCACGAGATGGTGTCCGTCCCCACCCTTCGACCGTGTGCCCTCCCCAATCCCCCATCCTGTGATCGTGCGAGGGGGGTGGACGCCTTATAGAAGCCAATGCTCAGGCCTCTTCCGGCTGCGGGGATCCGAAGATACCTTCAGGGAGCTCGTCCCTGTGCTCCATGAGAAACGCCATGAACGCTTCCTGCGCGGCCGCCTGATCGCCGGCATCCATCGCCGCCCGGACCTCCGGGAGATCGAAGCCGAGAGCCTCGATCTCAGCGACTTGCGCCTCGAACGCTTCCTCCGTGATTTCAGGCCTCTCGCCGGTCATGTTTCCTGGCGGGGGGCCTGAAGGAGGCTGGCCGCCGCTCATGTTCCCTGTGGGAGCACCATAGCCGGTGGCGGCGTCCTGGGACGCCTGGTCGTCGCCGCTCGTGCATCCGCATGTGATGAACACGGCACACAGTGCACATACGCATGCACACAGCATCATTCCGTTCCAACGCATCTGCATCACTCTCCTGATAGTGAAGGGGGGCCGACTCACTCGGCCCGCAGCGCCTCGATGGGGTCCATGTCCGCCGCCCGCCACGCCGGGTACACCCCCGAGATCAGGCAGATGACGAATCCGACGGTCATCGCCAGGGGGACGTAGACCAGGCTGTCGAACATGAAGAAGTACTCCGTGGTGCCGACCATGGCGAGCACGACCACCCAGCCGATGGTCAGCGCCGTGATGGCGCCGATCCCTGAGCCGACGAGCCCGATAATGCCCGCCTCGTAGATGAACATCCGCCGGACCTCGTTCTTCTGCGTCCCGATGCTCCGGAGGATCCCGATCTCCCGGATGCGTTCGGTCACCGACATCATCATCACGTTGAAGATCGAGACCGCCGCGACGACGAGCGAGATGCCGGCGATCGCCATCACGAACGTGGTCATCGTGGAGAGCGTCGAGGTGATCGTCTCCATCATGCGGCTGCTGTCCGAGACCCTCACGGTGTTCTCCTTCTTGTTCATCTGCTCTTCTATCTCCGTGGTGACGGTCTCGGCATCATCGATGTCGTCGAGGGCGATGTTGACCTGGGTGTACTCGCCTTCACCGCCGTAGAGGCCCACATAGAGTTTCTCGCTCCCGATGATCGCGGAGTCGGTGCTCAGGTCCATCGAAGTGCCGCGCTCCTCGAGGATGCCGACGACCCGGACCGTCGTCACCGTCGCCTCCTCGTCGTCGGGATCCCCGATATCGATCCGGCTCCCGAGCGTCAGCTCATAGCGTTCCGCAAGCGAAGGCCCGATCACGACCGAGCTCGTGCTCTTCGGGTAGGCACCCTCCTCGAGGGTGAGAATCTCGGGGATCACCGCGGAGTCAAGGCCGTAGACCGTCGCCCGTCCCGTCAGCGACCCGACCTCTATCCTGTCCATCTCCTGGTAGACGGCATACACCGTCCCGTACTTCCCGGCGATCTTTTCGATATCTCCGAACTCGTCCTCATCGATCACATCCTCCTCCTCATCCGACGAACTGCCACCCCCGCCACCGGGAGGGCCACCGCCAAAACCCATACTCTCCCCGCCGGAGTCGGCCTGGACGACGAGGATGTTGGCCATTTCGGAGAGTTCCTCGGTGACCGAGAGGGTCATGTTCGCCCCCATCATCCCCATCGAGGCGATGGCGACGACCCCGATCACGATCCCGAGGGCGGCGAGGACCGACCGGAGGAAGTGGAGCCGGACGCTCCTAACCGAGAGCTGGAAGATGATATCACGGGCCATTATACCACCCTCCCGTCCATGATGGTGATCGTCCGGTCCGCAAATTCGGCCACCGCCGGATCATGGGTCACCATGATCACCGTGCGCCCCTGCCGGTTCAGGTCCCGGAGCATATCCATGATCTGGGCGCCGGTCTTCGAATCGAGGTTTCCCGTCGGCTCGTCGCAGAGCAGGATCGCAGGATCGTTCACCAGCGCCCGGGCGATGGCAACCCGTTGCTGTTGCCCGCCGGAGAGCTCGGGCGGCTTGTGCGTCGCCATCGCCTCGTCAATCCCTACGCTCTTCAGCAAGGCGGTCACGCGGCCCTGGGCATCGGGCTCGCGGTGGCGGAGGATGTAGGGGTACTCAACGTTCTCGTAGGCAGTGAGCAGCGGGATCAGGTTGAACTTCTGGAAGATGTAGCCGATCGCGGTGAGCCTGAGATCGGTCAGCTCGCGATCGTCCATCTCCCGGATGTTTTTGCCCGTGATGAGGAGGTCGCCTGAGGTCGGGACGTCGAGGCTGCCGATCTGGTTGAGGAGGGTCGATTTGCCCGAACCGGAGGGGCCCATGATCGCCACGAACTCTCCCTCCCGAATGGTGAGGGAGACGTTGTCGAGCGCCACCACATCGCCGGCGGGAAGGGGGTACACCTTGGAGACCCCGTCGAGCTCAATCAGGGGGCGTGCGTCCATGCACTATCCCCCCTCAGTGCTTCCTGCGGATCTTTGCACGGATCTTTCCTGCCCAGCCTTTCCGCCATCCCACGACCAGCACGATGCCCGCAAGCAGCACGAGGACGATCTGGGTCACCGGGATCTGGTTCAGGCCGCTCCCGAAGCCGCCGAACATGCCCATGCCGCCAGGCCCTCCGCCTCTGCTCTGGGGGCTTATCATCCCCGTGGAGGACGACGTATCATCGGAGGAGAGGGTGCGGGCGTTCAGGTTCACGGTGAAGGTCTCTTCATAGACGTTGCCGTCCTCGTCCTTGTACTCGACGAGCACCGGCACGGAGCTCGCACCCTGCGCCATGAAGGTGACCTCGAAGCTCGAGAAGTCGTCGGGCTCGAGCGCCCCGATTACGTACACCGGGTTCGGGTCGCAGGGGTCGGCAGGGCTCTCCACCGTCACCACGATCGAATACGCATCGGAGAGACCTGCGTTCGTCACATCCGCAGAGAGGATATACGTGCTCCCGCTCTCGACCTCGACGCTGTTCATGACCAGCACGGCCCCCAGTTTGTCCTCACCGAAGACCACCGGGAGGGTGATCGAGGAGGCATGATCGTTGATGCCGTTGCGGTAGCCGGCGGTGAAGGTGATGGCCGACTCCTGCGAGGGAGTTACCTTGAAGGTCACCTCGGCGGATGCTCCCGGTGCGAGGTCGCCCACGAAGACGCTGCTCTGGGTGGTCTCGATCCCCTCTCCTGCCGCGGTCACCACGACGCCGGTGACGGTTTTGTCCCGAGGGTTGCCGATGGTAAGCTGGATCTCATCTTTGGTTCCTGCGGTGTAGGCATCGGGTGCATCGAGGACCGAGACGACCACGTCCGCGCTCTCCACCTTCACGGGGATGGAGTACTGGAGGCTTCCGGCATCCCTGAAGTCCAGGTAGAACCTGGGGTAATAGATGGCATCCGGGGCGTCCGCACGCACAGTGAAGGTGAACTTCATGGTGTTGCCGGCACCGATGGCGCCGACCGAACCGTAGGTCTGGTCGTTGAGGACCGTCAGGTCGCTGGAATAGAGCATCGCCCTGCTGATGGCGACGCTTTCCTCTCCGTTGTTCGTGATCTCGACCATGATGGTCCCGGTATCGCCCCGCATCAGTACGGCAGGGTCGATCGAAACATCCGTGACGGCGATCTGCGCCGCGGCCGATTCGCTATCGGCAGCGGCGATGCCCGTGAGGGCCACAAGAAGGATACATGCAAAAGCTATCCGGTAGTTCATCGCTATTCTCCAAAATTATGGTGGTCTCGGGTGCTGAAGGGAGAGAGGAGCCTCGCCCCGCTGCCCCCTGGCCGATCATCGTTTCCGGAGGGGGGCGGCAGGCATGGCGGGTGCACTGGAGGCATGCATCGGCATAGTATGATTCCGTTCGTCCGCAACACGGCGCTGCCGTCCCTGAACGTCTGGTATCCTCTCTCCGGAAATCCCGGGACCGGGCCGGGCTGCCGTAGCAGACCACGGCTTTCCGTGAGAAATCCCGGTGGGATGGTGCTCGGGAGCGGAGTGCGCCGGACCGGTACGGTGCGGGCATTTGTCTCCCGGATGATGCGATGGGGGGTAGGGGGGGAGGTGGTGAGGGTTGTGAGGTGTGGTGATTTCCATGATTCATGGCTGATGCCAGGGTCGCCCGTCGTGCATCGACGAGCACTCTGTATTCCCGTATCAGCGCCGCTGCCGTGTCCGGATCGTCTCTGATAAACGCATCGGCGATGGCCACCACGAAATCGTATCTGATAAGCACATCGGCGATTGCTTCATCGAGAGACTCCCCATCCATTGTCATATCCCCTCCATCAGCACGCAATACTCGTATCATTCACCGGCAGCCGTCCTGTTGCCGCCGGCCTTCTTCATGAAATTGTCAGTCTGAGGCCGTGCGGGGAGCTCGTCCTTGTGCTCCTCCATGAACTGCTGCAGCAGGGTACGGGCGGTCTCGTGGTCACCGTTCTCGATGGCGGTGCGGATCTCGCTCACATCATAGCCCTGCGCTTCAAGCCGGTCAAGGTGGCCGAGCGGTCCCCTGCAGCCCTCATCGGGTCGTGCGGGGAGCTCGTCTTTGTGCTCTTCCATGAACTGCTGCAGCAGGGTGCGGGCGGTCTCGTGGTCACCGTTCTCGAGGGCAGTGCGGATCTCGCTCACATCGTAGCCCTGATCCTCGATACGGTCAAGGTGATTGGTCAGGTCAAAACCCCTCTTACCATCATCAGACCCTGCGGGGAGCTCGCCCTTGTGCTCCTCCATGAACTGCTGCAGCAGGGTGCGGGCGGTCTCGTGGTCACCATTCTCGATGGCGGTGCGGATCTCGCTCACATCGTAGCCCCGCTCCTCGAGACGGTCCAGGTGTCCGAGCGGTCCTGCGCCGCCGTCCATCCGGTCGCCCTGCGCCTTCTCTGCATTGGGGAAGAAGGCGCTCGCCGGTACGGCGATGAGGGCGAGGATGCAGAGCACCGACGCAACCCCAATGAGAGTGTGAAATTTCTTCATCGCTGATTCTCCGGTTGGTGTAGGTTCATTGTGGGGTGGCGCCCGGCCACCCTGTAAAGTATGTTTTACATTATGTCATATAATACTTACCAATAGTAAGGTTGACGTGACAAAATACCGGGCATATTTTACACATACATTGCGGGCACTTCCCGCTGCGGGGGAGACGGTTTTCTCCCTGGAGTCGTAAAAGCAACGAAGAAAGAAGATGCGGATACGTGCGGGACGGAAAAAACAGCGATTCTTCAGACCTGATACCGGGGGAGCGCAGCGATCAGGAGGGGAGGCAGCGTAGCGGGGCGTGGGTCAGCCTTCGTCGTACTGGAAGACGTCCTCGACGGTGACGCCAAAAAAACGGGCGATCTTGAAGGCCAGTTCGAGGGAGGGGTCGTACTTGCCTTTCTCGATGGCCAGCACGGTCTGCCGGGTGACCCCGAGCTCGTTCGCCAGTCCCTCCTGGGTGAGATCGTGCATCGCCCGGAAGACCTTGATCTTATTCTTCATCGTCCTCCCAGTCCCCGTACTGGCGTGCGTAGTATATCCTGAAGCCCACGTAGAGCAGCACCATGAGGCAGAGCAGCGCCATCTGGATGAGCGCGATGTACCCGAAGGGATGGAGTTCAAGGAGCGGCGGTTCTCTTGGCGGGGGCTGCCAGCGGGGCAGGCCCACCCGGTCGCCGAAGACCGCGACCACCGTGCCGAGGCTCATCAAAAAGAAGACGACCCAGAAGATCTCGAGCGTGCGCATCGAGGCCTTCTGCGTGATCAGGGCGGTGCGTTCGTCCTCGATCACTTCGGTGACCCGGCGCTTGGCGAGGTAGATCGCCGCCAGGCCGAGGATGAACACCGCCTGGATGATGCGGGGGTCGCCCAGCTCGAGCGAGATCCAGAAGAACACCACCTCGAGGAGGGCGACCACGCCGAACAGAATATAAAACCCATTGCGTTTCATCAGGCACCGGATGTATATGATCTTTTACATTCTCGTATTTACCGGATATGGTTATGGCAGGGGTGATCGGGTACATCCCGTGGCGTGATACCCGAAGTGTCACCGGTACAGGCGGATCCCGCAGTGGTGGGCAGGAGAGGAAGGAGAAAACCCTCCTCCCCCTCCCGGAGAGGCGAAAACCCGCGGCAGCACGCCGGCATCGCCGATCCCCTTATATGGGTGCAGGGCAAGGGGGACGATCGGTGTCTATACGATGGCGCTCAAAGAGAAGATCCTTGAGGTGATGGGCGGCGTGCACGTCGGGGCGGTGGCCACCGTCGATCAGGGCATGCCCGCGGTGCGGTTCATGACGCTGCGAGGTCAGGACGACCTCACCATCGTGGGGGCGACCACGAAGAGCTCCCGCAAGGTCCAGCAGATACAGAGCAGCCCGGATGTGGCCATCTCCATCTGGTCGTGCGGGGAGTACACCGACCCCTATGTAGTGATCCGGGCGAAAGGACAGGTGCACGAAGACCGGGCGACCAAGCAGCAATACTGGAACGAGCAGTGGGCGCAGTATTTCGAGTCGGTGGACAACCCCGAGTTCGTCGTGGTCACCTTCGTTCCCCAGACCATCGAGTACAACGATCCGGGCGCGATGACCATGGAGGTCTGGGAGGCGAAGAAGGAGATCCCGGTATCGCACTGAACGCGGGGGTGCATTAAGGGCCCGGCACGCCCTGCACCACGGCGAGGAATCTGCGGGAAAAACGGGCGGAGAACACCGCCTCTTCCTCGGTGACGAGCGCCCCGCCGTACCAGGCGTTGTGCCGGGAGAGCCGCATCTTGTCCAGCGTGGCGAGCGGGGCCGTTGAGCGTGGGGGTGGCGGTGGGGTGAGGGAGCAGCCACCCCAGCACCCTGTTGCCGGCGTTCTTCTCGAACACCGCAATCATTCAATGAATGGAACGATCGTTCAGCAGGATGCATGGTGCCCTTTTCGTGTGGCGCGGCGAACGGGAGATATGGGCAGTGAGGGCAGGACCGACGGCATCATCGCGGACATCCGCCGCGATCTCGCCGCACAGGCGGATGAGGAGACAAGAGCCGGCGCCCGACGGTTCTTCAAGGAGGAGGTGCGCCTCCACGGGGTGAAGACTGCCGCGGTGCGGACTATCGCCAGTACGTATTTTCCCCGTGGGCGGGGAAAGGCGGAGATCTTCTCCCTCTGCGATGAGCTGCTGCAGTCGGGCTACTTCGAGGAGGCGCAGATAGCCTATGACTGGGCGGACCGGCTGAAGGGATCCTTTGCGCCGGCGGACTTTGCGGTGCTGGAGCGCTGGCTGTACACCTGCGTTGCCAACTGGGCGGAGTGCGACACCCTCTGCAACCACGCCGTCGGGTCGTTCCTGGAAGCGTTTCCGGGTTTCGTTGCACGGCTGACCGACTGGGCTCGCTCCGAGAACCGCTGGGTGCGGCGAGGGGCGGCGGTCTCTCTGGTGCTCCCCGCCCGGAAGGGCGAGTTTCTCGAGGAAATTTTTACGATTGCCGACCTTTTGCTCGAGGATCCCGACGACCTGGTGCAGAAGGGCTACGGGTGGATGCTGAAAGAAGCGAGTAAAGCACACCAGAAGGAAGTCTTTTCGTTCGTGATGGCCCGCAGGCGGGGGATGCCCCGCACGGCGCTGCGCTATGCTATCGAGAAGATGCCCGCGGACCTGCGGCGGCAGGCCATGGCGAAGGATGCGGGCACAGCATAACCTTATCAGCGGGAAGAGCTACCGGGAGCATAGTCCCGGGATGGTATCCGGGGAATACAGGAGGAACAGGGAAGATGAACGAGTTTGTCGATGTCGGTGCCGCGGACGAACTGGCGGACGGCGCCATGAAGACGGTGCAGGCCAAAGAGCGCGAAATCCTCCTTGCGAGGGTGGGAGATCGTTACTTCGCCGCCGAGTCGCGCTGCCCCCATATGCGGGGGGAGCTGTCGCAGGGCACCCTGGAGGGAACCATCGTCACCTGCCCCGTCCACCACAGCCGCTTCGACCTCGAGGACGGCCGCGTGGTCCGCTGGACAGACTGGTCGGGGATCATGCTCTCCATGGCAAAGCTCTTCCAGCCCCCCCGGCCGCTCTCCGTCTACGAGGTGAAGGTCGAGGAGGGCAGGGTGCTCGTCGGCAGCGAGCAGAAGCGACTCCAGGAGCCGGCGGCGGCACAATGAACGGGACAGGGCACCCTGCCGGCGGGGAATGGCTGTTCGACCGCTGCATGGATAATCGCTAATAGTAAAGTATATATCTATGAGAGGATACCCCTAGAGTGCCGCAAGGCACACACACACGAATCCATTGCATTACCCCGCCGAAAGAGCGCCCCCCGCCCAACTGCACACACGAAGGCCATACCGACGGATATATGGTTCCCGCTACGCCCCCCCCAATCCGGGGGCCGCTGCCGGACCAGCCGCACCATACGCATGATCGGGGGCTCTCTGCGGCGTCACAGGCACCACGGGGGAACACACAACATGCATGCCGTCCTGCCTGCGGGCTCCCGCACCTCCCTGCGGCAGGATAGCGAGCCCGGTGGAGCGAGGTACGGCAGCCGTTTCCGCACATACGGGGGCCAGGGGGGGCCCCCTATAGGGATCGCTCTTTTTCCCTCGTCGGTCCCCGCACCACCTACAAAACGTCTACTGCTGCGAAAACCGCGTGTGCTCGGCATTGCACACCGAGCATCGGCCGGTGTGCACGCAGACGATCCCGCCGCACCGCGTGCACCGCCACCGCCGCTCCTGCTCCTCGAGAAACCATGCCATCCCGTTGGTACGGATCCTGCGCAGGTTGTTGATCATGCTCATCCCGTGGCGTTCGCGGTAGCGCCGGTCGAGCCGCTCCAGACCGGCGCAGGGAAAGTCCTCGCACTCGAAGCAGAACGCGACCTCGTGGTTTCGCAATCGCCGGCAGGCCTTCTTCAGGGCCGAGCACCGTTTGTTTCTCGCCCGGCACCCCTCGCAGGAGGCGGGACTCTCCGGGTGGGCGAGCCAGGCCAGGTACTTGCTGCAGAGGGCGCAGTTCATGCCGCAGGGGGCGATAAGATGTGTTTCCATACCGGCGATACGAGCATGCCTCCGGTGCGTTGCGCGGGTATAGGCAGCGACCCCTGAAATGGTTGGCGGTCAGGATCCGATCCTGCGCCCCGATCGGGCGACTGCGGTTTCTGGCGGCACCTCACCGCGATCGGCGCCCTCTGCAGGCCCGGAAGCGGGGGTAGTTATATATAATAGTATGTATATCACTAAAACTATAATGATACCAAACAGAAAACCCGGAGGCCGGGGTGTTCCCCCATCCCCCCCACAGGAGGGGGAGAAGGCACCGCAGCGTGCAGGCGCAGTAGCGGTCCGCGTCATCCTCCCGGCGTTCAGCGATCAGCATGCCAATACCTCCGCCATGTTCCCGAACAGGGGGACGACTGCATGAGCCGGCTGGACCAGGAGGAGATCTACCTCTTCAACGGGCTCATCTACCAGTACCTCCTCGACCATCCGCACCAGGATCTCGTGGGGGTCACGGCGAGGGAACTGCGGGAGCACTACGGACTTTCCCCCAAGAACTCCTACAAATTCTCGGCCGTCCTCTGCAAGTACCCGCGGCTCTTCTACCTGATCGGCCGGGGGAGCGAGGACGGCGAAGGAGGAGAGAGCCGCTTCCCGCAGGTCCGCTACTACATCAGCCTGAAAAAACCGCACAAGTCGGCTCAACCACACAACACAAAGCAGATCGCAAACTGATTCCACCGGGATACACAGAGCCCGCCGGGAGGGCTCGCGCAGCAGGGCTGCCCGCTTTCGAATATAACGAGGGAGGATTCCCCCATAGGCACTTACAGATAACTTCTGTAGATTTATAGGGGGGATGCGCCCACCCCTGTACTTTCAGGGAGTGTGAGACACGGTCCCACCGGAGCACACAGGGCAGATGCACGCCGTTCACCATACCACCAATATTGATACCATTGCTCTATGCAACAGGCGCCGATAACCCCCCTTGCGCGGACCGTTGCGCATCTCCCTCCCTGCACAGGAACGCCCGGGGGACGCTGGCTGTGCTGGATCCGGCACCATGCATCGCCCCGTAATGATAGGTCGTGCCATAAATTTCGCCAGATTTATATTCGGGGGTGCCGATCTCATGATCCGCAGGGAGGATGAACCGTACCCAGGCACTGTCCTGTCGGCACACCAACCGTATCACTTGCCGCCGGTATGTGGCTACTGCGCTGATGTCAAGGAAGGCTACCCCCTCATACCGGCACGCGAATCCCCCCGTGTGCCCCCCTGCATCAATACCGTATACCACGGACGGCGCCGGGAATGCCGTTCTTCCCACACCAATGATCCCCGAATGCCCAAACCCCGGCATTCCCGGCATCATCCGTTTCTGTTTTGCGGTGCGAGAGGGGAACGTTGGCCTTCACCCGCAGGAGCGAGAGGCATCACCCATGCCATTCAGGTCACCTTCTTCCTGCAGGACGAACCGGCCAGGGAGAGGGAGATTCTGTGGCTTTGTAAAGCAATAGCGGCCTATTTTCTCAAAAAGAGGCCCCATCAGTACCAAATCCGAACCGGAGAGGACGTGATCGACGGAGAACACTCCGCATCGTGCCCGCATATGAATGGCTGCAAACGATGGTTTCGGGGACAGGGGTATCGCCGCACTCGCCACAGGAGAATCCAAATGCGCCTAACCGAGCCGGTAATGGACCGTCCACTGGGTCTTCCTGAAGAATTCACTGTGCCGAAATATCCTGAGCCACCCGAGTTTGGGTTCGTCGGCGTCGAAGTATGACCATTCGTCCAGCAACCGTATCCCGGGGTGCCACTCCTCCGGTTCCCTGCTGTCCCGGATCCCGGAGCGGAAGACGGCGCCCTCGCCCATCTGGAGCTGCTGCCGCAGTTTGAACTGCATTATCGTGCGCAGCGGCTCCCGCACCCATACCGCATTGACGACCTCGCAGACGAGCTCGGACCGGGGGAACTCCTCTGCCAGGTTCACGACGAGCCGCTTCACCTCCCCGGCCTCCAGGTACATGAACACCCCCTCGGCAATGAACAGGAACGGGCCGTCATGCGCCTTTACGCGGGTGAACCATTCGAGGTCGAGGACTGAGGCGGCGATGAAGCGGTAGCGGCCGGTTTCCTCGAAGAACTCCCGTTTTAATGCGATCACCTCGGGCAGGTCGAGATCGTAGAAGATCACCCGCCCGTTATCGATCCGCAGAAACCGGGAGTCAAGCCCGCACCCGATGTTCACCACCACACCGGCGGGCGATTTCGCCAGAAACTCCCGCACGTAATCATCGTAGCGTCGGGCCCGGAGGGCGATGTGCACCACCAGCCGGGGGTCGAGCGAGCCGTGAACGAGGTCGCGCACCAGGGGGTCATCCGATCCGGCGAGGCGTGTGCTGAGCGTCCGGGCGATCTCGACGGCCTTCGGGTCGGAGAGTACCGGATTCGCCGACTGCGTCTCCTGTGCGTGGCAGTAGAGGGTGATGAGCGAGGTGGCGGCAACATCGCCGAGTTCTGGTGGGGACATCATGATCCTCCGCCCGCGGATTTCACCGTGGGTCTGTCGCATGATCAATCCTGCGCCCGCCCTCTTCAATGCTTCCGTCATGGAGCAGGGGGATAAGGGCGGGACACCAATCCTCTCCCCCGCGCCGAAGGCTCAATAAGGGGCGAAATCCCACCGGGGGTGAGAGTACTATGGACGAGATCACCATCATCGACGTGCCGACGCAGACCGTGCTCGGGATACGGAGAACCGGGCACTACCGGCTGATTTCCGAGTTGCTCCCCGAGATCGCCATCTATGCAACGGAGCAGGGCATCCCCCTCCTCGGCCCCCCCATCTTTGTCATGCACGAGAACAACGCAGAGGAAGCGATGGCCGCAGACCAGGAAGGGACGGCTGACGTGGAGGCGGCATTTCCGGTACCCGAGGCAACGGCACCCAGCCCGGGAATGCAGGTATATCTGCTTCCCGGCGGCAGGATGGCCCGGACCTTCTACAGGGGCCCCTACGAGGCGTGCGAGCCCACCTACCTCGGGCTGTTCGCGTGGCTGGAGGGACAGGGGCTTTCCATCACCGGGCCCATGCGGGAGGTGTACCACAACGACCCGCGGGAGGTCCCCCCCGAGGAGATCCTGACCGAGATCCTTGCTCCGGTGGCCTGACCGGTTCCCACAGGGCGGGTGACGGCCGGAACCCTTCTTTTTTTCGGCACGAGGATCCCAGCCCGCCGTGCCCGGTATCCGACCTGCCTCCTCCTGCACTGTGCACTGCAGGGGAACCGGAGACTTTTCTGCGGCCGGTACGAGAAATCATACGCGGACCCGGCGGGCGAGCCACTGTCCCGCCCGGGATGCTCCTTTTCCGGTGTGTATGCACAGAAACCTGTAACATGCCCTACTTCCTATGGAATGTATGGACGCCCGGGTCTCGGAACGCGAACTGGAAGGCCGCATGCGCCGTTTCAGAACCCTGATGGATGCGCGGAATCCTGACTGGGAGATGGCCGCCTTTTTCGGCAAGATCAACCTCTACTATTTCACCGGCACCATGCAGGACGGCGTGCTGCTGATCCCCCGCGATGACGACGCGGTGTTCTGGATCCGCAGGAGTTATGAACGGGCGCGTGACGAGTCCCATTTTCCGCAGATCCGGCAGATGGAGAGTTTCCGGGATGCCGCGAACGCCACCCTCCGCATCCCCGGCACCGTCCACCTCGAGACCGAGCTGGTGCCCCTCGCCCTGCTCGACCGGTTCAGGAAGCATCTTCCCTTCAGGGACGTGCAGCCGGTGGATCCTGCGATCGCGGAGGTGCGGGCCGTAAAAAGCGCCTATGAGCTCTCGTGCATGGAGAAGGCGGGAGCCATCCACCGGCACGTGCTCGAGGACTGCGTGCCCGACCTGCTCCGGGACCACGAAGGCATCAACGAGGCCGATTTTGCCACCCGCCTGTATGCGATCCTGATCGAGCACGGCCACCACGGCGTTGCCCGCTTCGGCATGTTCGACACGGAGATACGGGTCGGGCAGATCGCCTTCGGGGAGAACTCGCTCTACCCGACGTACTTCAACGGCCCGGGAGGCAGCCGCGGGCTGTGCCCCGCCGTGCCCCTGCTCGGGGACCGGGAGCGCAAACTCAGCCATGGGGACCTGGTGTTTGTGGATATCGGGTGCGGGGTGGCGGGGTACCACACCGACAAGACCATGACCTACATGTTCGGCACCCGGCTCCCCGACGAGGCCATCGAGCAGCACGAGCGCTGCCTGGCCATCCAGAACGAGATGGCGGCGATGCTCAGACCGGGGGTGGCGCCGTCGGCGATCTACGAGACCATCACCGAAAGCCTGACTCCGGCATTCCAGGAGAATTTCATGGGGTTCGGCGACCGCAGGGTCAAATTCCTGGGCCACGGCGTGGGCCTGGTGATCGACGAGCTGCCGGTCATCGCCGCGGGGTTCGATGCCCCCCTGCAGGAGGGGATGGTGTTTGCCCTCGAGCCCAAGAAGGGCATCCCCGGGGTGGGCATGGTGGGGGTGGAGAACACGTTCGTGGTCACCCCCGGCGGCGGCCGGAGCCTGACCGGCGACC